>MKWU01000121.1_pt1 | contig 138245 bp, 127 predicted proteins | sample 809101 | NCBI WGS metagenome assembly MKWU01 (sample SAMN05860141, study PRJNA318959) | sponge metagenome | host: Aplysina aerophoba | place: Slovenia: Piran, Adriatic Sea, Gulf of Piran | collected 2013-05-07 | reverse complement strand
ACTGCCCCAGAACCAGATTACTCGCATCACCCAAGCCTACAACCATACCCCACGCAAGTGCCTGGGCTACCTTACCCCAGCAGAAATCTTATCCAAACCAGTGTTGCACTTGAAATGTGAATCCACCGAGCCAGGTTGGACAGGGGCCCCGCCGCGGCTACCAGGGTCATTCCCCAGGGGCCGCGCAGGTGGTTGAGGTTGACGGGAACCGGCTTGCCCCAGCCGAAGCCCACCACCAGCATCATCACCGTTCCGCTGGGGTCCAGGTGGCGGACGGGGTTGAGGGAAAGGCGTCCCAGGCTGCGGGAGGTGCCATCTCCCAGGACTGTTGCTATCAAGGAGTGGCTGAACTCGTGGACGGTGACCGCCGTGAGCAGGGCGAATATGACCAGGACGGTCAGGCGCACGAAGCTGGCAGGGTCGTACAGGAGGAGGTCGAAGGAACCTAAAAGCATGTCAATTCAATCTGGATGAATGAAGAGGTAGGGTGCGTTGTTCTGTCTGGCTTCCGTATAAACAAGCTTCCAGGGGGATTCGCCGGATCATTTGGCATGCCTCGATCGCCGAATCCCCTGCCGTCATGTCTTACTCTTAGTCGTAATCGTCATCGTGGTCGTCGTCTTCGGGATCGGGGGCCGGAGGTGATGTGAAGCCGGCGGAGGGAACGGTGGCCCGAACCCGTTCACGGCGGCGGCGTGGACGCGGCATATCCTGGAGGTCGGACTTCAGGCCGGCCAAATCGTCTGAACTCACCTTGGACAGGTCCAGGATCAGGCCACTGGCGCCCATATCCCGGATGGCTTCCAGGTCCTGCTTTTGGGGAGGACCGGAAACCTGAACCAGAACCTGCTTGTCGGTGAGGCGGGATATGGAGCCTAAGGTAACCAGGTTCTGCAAAGTCCAGGAGCCGGATACCGAGGCCATGTCAACGATAAAGCAGTCCACCGGAAGGGCGGACGCAGCGCGAAGCTCTCGGTCGCTGAGGTCGGGGGCCAGGGAAATAATCCGTGCCATGTCGTCTTCCCCGGAAATGCCGTCCGCGGGACTTTCCAGCCCGAAGGCCAGCAGGTCGGCGCCATTTTCCTGGCAGGCCTGGGCAGTTTCACCGGAGAGGGCAGGAGAAAATGCGCCCCAGGGAACGCCGTCGGCCGAGCCTGCCAGGCTGCCGATACCCTCCGGGTCGCTAACGCCGGACACCAGCACCGCGTCGATGCCCGCTGAGGCGGCGGCGGCAAGGCCCGCTTGATGGTCATTGGCAACCAGGCCCACCAGGGCCAGGCCAGGCAGGCCGGCGCGGCGCGCCGCGCCAAAACCCAGGGGCGCCGGCGTTCCGTCGCTGATTCTCTGTAAAAGGTCCAACAGTTTGCTCATTGTCGCTCGCTTGTTCCCTTGATTGGCTGTGCGAATTATACCCTATGGACGTAGATTTGTCGGTAAAGGACAAAACCGAGCGCGCGCTGCCTGGAGCAAGTGTTCGATTGTTGATACAGGCTGATACTGCCCAGCATGTTGGGTGATGATCCTGAAGGGCGTTACGATGCATAGTCTCAATTAGGGCTGGCAGTTTACCTTTGCAATTTTGCGGAATTGAGACTTTTGGCCTTGACAACCAATTTCTGGCCGTGTTCAAATATTAGTCACTCATCGGGCTACGAGGTATGTTCCGCAGCGTAGCACCGGGCTTTTATGGAGGCATCAGATGCAGCAGCACGATATCCACGAGTGTGACACTCACGAGCACCACGGCGACGAACCCGGCCACGTGCACGACGCTCACGAGTGCGACGGGCACGAGCACCACGCTGAAGCTCACGACCACGACGTTCACGAGTGCGACACTCACGAGCATCACGGCGACGAACCGGGCCACGTCCACGACGTTCACGAGTGCGACGGGCACGAGCACCACGCCCACGATCACGCCGGTCACGTTCACTAGACCCTTTTCCTCCAGGCTAAAGAGCAACCCCGCTGCTGGGCCAGGCAGCGGGGTTTAATTTTGTCCTCGAGGCGGGGAGGTTTTCCAGACGGGCCTGGCCTTGCTGGTCAGGCCCGGATGGGCAATTGCACCAGGGATAAACGTCGCCCTGAACCTGCCGAAGGGTTCAGGGCGACGTTTATCCCTGGTGAAGGGTCCCGGGCAATCTATTAACAAGTTAAAGCTCGATGGCCCGGTCAGTCCCGGGCCATCGCATAGAGGTGGCCGACGTGGTGATCTTCGGTGCAACCCTCGGTGGAGTGCTCCAGCTGGAAAGTCACGTGTCCAATCTCATACTTGTTATGCAGCAGGTCCTTCATCTGGTCGGTCACATCGTCCAGGTTCCCGGTAAAGGCCCGGTCCATCAGGATGTGGGCGGTAAAGGCCACATTTCCCTGGGTAATGGTCCAGACGTGGACATCGTGGATCAGGGTAACTCCCTCAAACTCTTCGAGGTCGTGGCACAGGGCATAAACGTCGATGTGTTCGGGCGCGCCCTCCAGGAGCACGTTAAGGATGCTGACGATGAGCTTGCGGGTGTTGTACACAATCAGGAAGGCGATTACCACGCTGAGGATGGGGTCGGCAATCTGCCAGTTGAAAGCCATGATGAGGATGGCGGAGATTATGACACCCACCGAGCCCAGGAGGTCGGCCAGCACGTGCTGGAAGGCGCCCTCCACATTCATGCTTTCACCGGAGGAGCGGTGCAGAATCCAGGCGGCGGCGACGTTGACGACGAAACCGCCGATTCCAACCAGCAGCACCGGCAGTCCGATCACCTCATTTTCGGGGAAGCGGATACGGTGGTAAGCCTCGAAAAGAATCCACCCGGCAATCAGCCATAACGTAAAGGTGTTAAACAGGGCTGCCAGGATTTCCGTACGGTGAAAGCCGAAGGTGCGCTCGACGGAGGCTTCGCGCTGTCCGATCCAGATGGCCACCAGGGCCATCATGATTGCGGCGGCGTCGGTAAGCATGTGACCGGCATCAGCCAGCAGGGCCAGGCTGCCGGATATCAGACCGCCAATGACCTCGGCGATCATGTAAACCGAGATGAGAATCAGGGCCAGCCAGAGACTCTTCTTGCTGGCGCTCCTGAAGTCGTGGGAGTGATCGTGGTGGCCGTGTCCGTGGCCCCCGTGGTCGTGACCAGCGTGGGCATCGTGGTCATGACCGGCGTGATCATCGTGGTCGTGGGCTCCTTCTGCCGAATGGTCGTGACCGGCGTGGGCGTCGTGATCGTGGGCCCCTTCTGCCGAATGGTCGTGACCGGCGTGGGCGTCGTGGTCATGGACTGCTTCCGCCGAATGGTCGTGACCGGCGTGGGCGTCGTGGTCGTGGGCCTCTCCTGCGGCATGATCGTGACCGGCGTGGGCGTCGTGGTCGTGGGCGGCATGGTCGTGTTGCTCGCCCTGCCCGTTTTCATGGGCCGCGTGGTCGTGGCCTTCGTGCTCTCTCATCTCTACCCCCCCAGTAATCAGGGATATTATATATTATCCAACAGGAATAAGAACCCCGGCACTTGAGAAAATTTAGTGAAATTGGGTGGTCGAAGGCTTTCTTTCAAATGCGAGCACAGAAAGGCGCCGTGGTCACTTGCAACACGGCGCCGGTTTCTGACAGGCCTCATCCTGTTCCACCCTTACCCCTTCATCGGGGAAGGATCTTTGAATTGGTGACTAGCGAGCGGGAAGGGAGGCTCCCGGGGGGAAGTACTCGGCCACGGGGATTTCCACCACGCTGGGGCCGTCCAGGGTGAGGGCTTCTCGGACGGTGTCGGCCACGTCTTCCGGACGCTCCACGTAGTAGCCTTTGGCGCCGTACACCTCGGCCAGCTTGTCGAAGCGGGGGTTTTCCAGGTCCACGCCGATGTACTTCTGGTCGTAGAAGCGGTACTGCTGGGCCTTTTCCGCGCCGTGGCACCCGTTGTTCAGGACGATGCTGACCAGGGGAATGTTCTTGCGCACGGCGGTGTTGAGTTCCTGGGAGGTGTAGAGGAAGCCGCCGTCGCCCTGCAGGCTGATGGCGGGACGGTCGGGGCGCCCCAGCTTGGTGCCCAGGCCGACGCCCAGTCCCATGCCCAGGCCGCCCTGGCCGGCGTAGTTGAACATGGTGCGGGGCAGTTCGTAGCTGATGCGGTCGTAGGACAGACCCGGGGCGATGCCGGCGTCGATGGTGACCATGCAGTCCTGGGGCAGGACCTTATTCAATTCGCTGAAGACGCGCTGGGGCATCATGGGGTCGCCGCCCAGCTGGGCCTCGGCGTCCAGGCGGGCGCGGCGGCGGGCCTTGAAGTCGGCAATCTCCGCTGTCCACTGGGGATTGGCCCGTCCTTCGGGGAACTGGCCTGAGAGGGCCTCGGAAAGCTGCTGGGCCACGGCCCCCGCGTCGCCGACGATGCCCACGGCCAGCGGGTAGTTGCGGCCAATCTCCAGGGGGTCGATGTCCACCTGGATGATTTTCGTCTCGGGGTTGATGACGGAGTAGTCCCACGAGGTGCTGCCCTGGTTGATGCGGGTACCCAGGGCCAGGATGACGTCGGCGCGGTTCATGGCCTCCAGGGCCTCGGATGCGCCCCGGCCGCCCGGGGGTCCCACGTACAGGCGGTGGCTGTTGGGGAAGGCGTCGTTGTGGCCGTAGGAGGGGACCGCTGCCATGTCCAGGCGCTCGGCCAGGGCCACGGTATCGTCGGTGGCCTCGGAGTCGATGATGCCGCCGCCGGCCAGAATCAGGGGTCGCTGGGCCCCGGCCAGCAAAGCTACAGCCTGCGCAATGGCCTGGGCGTCTCCGGCGGTGCGGTCGGCCACGGTCCGGTAAGTGCCGGGGGCCTCGACGTCCCACTCGATAGTCCGGTCGTCGATGAGGTCGCGGGGAATGTCCAGCAGCACGGGGCCCTTCTTGCCGGACATGGCGGCGCGGAAGGCGTAGTGCAGCATCTCGGGGATGCGCTCCGCCTGGTTGACCTGCAGGGACATCCGGGTGATGGGCTTGAAGGTGGTAACCAGGTCGAACTCCTGGGCGCCGTCGCGGTAGGTGTACTCCTGGGCGGTGTTGCCGGCGATGGCGATTACCGGGGCGCGGCCCTTGTAGGCCAGGGAGATGCCGGTGGCCAGGTTGATGGTGCCCGGTCCGGAGGTGGTGACGCAGGCGGAGGGTTTGCCGGAGGCCCGGGAGTAGCCGTAGGCCATGAAGGCGGCGCCCTCCTCGTGGCGGGTGTCGATAAAGTGGATGTCGTCACGGCCGTAAAGCTCGGTGACGATGCTGTTGGTGGTGGTGCCCACCAGTCCGAAGATATGGTCCACGCCCTCGGCCTTAAGGGCCTCAACGATGGCGCGTCCCGCAGCCATTTGTGCCATAGGGGTTGCTCCTTTGTGGGGGGTTAGGGTTGGGTGGGGAGAGTTTAGCACATGGGGGGAGACGCTCTCACCCCCGGCCCCTCTCCCATAGGGAGAGGGGAGGAATTTTGTTTTTTCCTGTTATTTCCTTGCATTTCCTGTTGTTTTGTAGCTGGGAGGTGGGGGTGGATGACAGGTTTGTGACAGGGTGGTGGCCCTCACCCCCGGCCCCTCTCCCATAGGGATAGGGGAGAACTTCGGTTTTGATGTTGGTTGCGGTTGGCTGGGCATGGTATGTGGCATGGATTTTAGATCCTTCGGCTTCGCTCAGGATGACATGGTTTGGTTGGTGGCCCTCACCCCCGGCCCCTCTCCCATAGGGCGAGGGGTGAACTTCGGGTTTGGTGTTGGTTGCGGTTGGCTGGGCATGGGTTCTGGTTAGGATTTTAGATCCTTCGGCTTCGCTCAGGATGACATGGTTTGGTGGGTGACTGGGCTTGTCCTCACCCCTGGCCCCTCTCCCTGGGGCGAGGGGGGAACTTCGGTTTTGGTGTTGGTTGCGGTTGGCTGGGCATGGTATGTGGGGTTGGCCCTCACCCCCGGCCCCTCTCCCGTAGGGCGAGGGTGGATGTTTGGTATTGTCTTTTGATGGTAGGGGTGGGTTAGCCAGGGTGGGAAGGGGGTGGTGTCAGTGAGGGATTGGCTTGTGCTTTGGGGGTGACTGCTGGGAAGGATTTCAGGCCCTTCGGCAAGCTCAGGGCGACATGACTCTTGCTCAGGGGGATATGGCTTTTGCCCAGGGCGACAGGGCTTGTGGGTCGGGGAATGACGCCATGGGCGAGCGGAAGGGTTGCTTCGGCGAATGACGCCAGCGGGATTGAGGGTTGGGATATAATACCTGCACTATGCCCAGCTATCCGCGCATAGAAGCCTATTACTCCACGCTGCGAGAACTTGTCGAGTTCGGCGGTTCGGACAACGAGCTTAATATCCGACCGGCCTTCCAGAACTGCCTGGACGCCTATTGCCGAGAGCACAAGGAAAAGCTGGTGCTCATCCCCGAGCTTAAGGCTGTGGGCAACGTCATACCCGACGGCACCGTCAAGGACACCCTGCGCATGGCCCGCGGCTACTGGGAGGCCAAGGATACCCACGACGACCTGGAGACGGAAATCCAGCGCAAGTTCGACCGGGGCTACCCCAGGGACAATATAGTCTTCGAGGCGTTAACGCTGGCGCGTCCGACTGCCATTTGTGCCATGGGGGTTGCTCCTTTGTGGGGTTAGGTTGGGTGGGATGTGCGTGTTGACTGTTAATTCTACCCGCGCTAGTTTAGCATAAGAATAACGTCCTCCCGATTGGGAGGCAGAGACAACCAAGGCAACATCTCAGGACTCTGCCATCAAGCCCGGGATCCCACGCACTGGCGTATCAAGGAGACGGTGATGGTAACCAAGAAAAACTGGACTACGGCTCAGCAACTGCTGGAGATGCCTGACGACGGCTACCGCTATGAGCTGGTGCGGGGAGAAATCAGAAGGATGCCGCCAAGTTTCGAAGAACACGGCCTGGTTTCGGCAAATGTCGCCGTAGATTTAGCCCCCTACGTGCGGCGCAACGGCCTGGGCCGGGTGATTGTCGCCGAGACCGGCTATCTTCTGGAGTCGAACCCGGACCATGTTCGGGCGCCGGACGTTTCCTTTCTCCGGCAGGAACGGGTATCTCCTCCTGGCGAGAGACGCAGTTTCGTCCAGGGAGCGCCGGACCTGGCCTTCGAGGTCCTCTCTCCCAGCAACCGTCCCGGTCCCATGGCCGAGAAAGTAGCCGACTACCTGGCGGCCGGCTGCCCCATGGTCGTCGTAATTGACCCTGTATTGCGGGCCGTAACGGTCCACCGCCCTGGCCAGGACCCCCAGTTGCTGAACGAATCCGATACCCTGGACGGTGGGGAAGTTGTTCCCGGCTGGCAGATGCCGGTGAGGGAGATTTTTGCGTGACTCGGGTGGAATTGTTTGAACTTTTCCAGGCGCGCATCAGGCAATGTCATGCTGAGCGAAGTCGAAGCATCTAAAATGTTGCCCTCCGAGTATTTCCGGGATGCTCAACCGTGTCTTCGGCAAGCTCAGGGCAATATGCCTCTTGCGGGTAGAGGCGACGTGGCTTTTGATTGGGGGGTGGCGTACTGGGCGAGCAGAAGGGTTGTCCCTACCATAGACGCCCTCGAACGTCACTTTCCAAAGGGTCCATTCAAAACATTATGCTCGGCACGAAGCACCTCCGAAGTTCCGCTCTACTTTATTCTTATGGTAGAGAGGTGCTTTCCTGAATGACAAGGGGGTGGCGTTAGTGGATGGGGAAGCGATAAAGACGGTGAGGAAATGTACCATGCCTTCGGTTTCGTGGGCCCTTACAATGGAGAGGCCGGCTGCCGTCTGTGCCTTGGAGGTTGCTCCTTTTGGGAATTGATTGTGGTGAGAGTGTAGCAGGCGGGGAGTGCGGCTGATCATCGCACCAACTTTCGCCGGAGAAGGGAAGTCATTGAACCGCAAACCCAAGGCAATTCTGCTCGTCTTCGGCAAAGCCATGGGATTGAAAGATTGGCATTTTCAAAACAGCAAACCTATGCCGGGTACATCTGGGCAATCAGGAGTTTGTCCTCCTGTAAGACTGGCTGCAGAGGGTTACTTCAAACCTGCCCCTTGCAGAACTAGCCTTGCTCAGTAAATCTAGTTATATTGTCAAGGGTGACGACTCCGCTCTGCATGCCGCGCATAAGCACATATGGCTGCATCAAAGGGTTAAAGAACCTATACCTATACTGATGAGATTTGCCGGAACGTTGGAGAATGGGTCCTCTGTCTTCTTCACTCAAGCCATGTAGGTGGCGCCCGAAACTCGGAATTTTCATCTCTTTAGCCATGATATGAGAGTAAGGCTCCCGAACGTCTGATGCTCGAAAAAAACCAAGATCGTCAGTTCTCGCCAGGGCACAGGCTAAGAGAACTTTAAAGTATAAGTTTTCTCGGCGTGGGCTCGCCGTAGCCAAGTCAAACTGACGCAATATAGACCGCCCGGACTCTCTAATTGACGCTTCAATGGCTGCCTGCACATGTGCAGTATCCACTCTCTCGCATTGCTCCTCGATCGCAGCTCGTCCAGCAGCAATGCTCAAGGAATGAACATAATGAGGTAACCCTAACGAAACTGTACATATTTCTGAGACAGCTTCTTCCGAAATATCCATTCCTGCTTCCGATATGCCATGCTTAACGATCTGAGCCAAATCTTCAGATGGCATTCTAGACAATGGAATTTGTACCAGGCAACGGTCGATTGATTGATGTTCGCTGATTAAGTCGTCTACGTCGTCGGCCACCCCTACTAGAATCAAGGTCGTATCTATGTCGAAGTCCGACAAAGCTTTTACAGTATCTGCAATCATAATGTCAATGTCAGGATCTTCAATGCGGTCAAATTCATCGATGATAAAGATCAGCATCTTATCGTTAACATTGCGCAGAGAGTTGACAACGTGATTGACAGTAAATGGTTCAAACTCCCCTTTTGTAGGCAGCTCTGCCTTTTCAAAGAGCGACTCCCAAATCTGACGGTAAGAAGTTTCTCTATGGCAATTGAATCGGGCACTTACTATGTCCCCAGGCGCAAGCGGACGAAGAAAATCCGAGATTACGTTCGCCGATGAGGTTTTCCCCACTCCCCTCTCTCCGTAGATAATTGCATGCTGACCGGCTTGAAAAGCCACGTCAATCAGGCGCCGTATGATATCTCGGCGGCCATGAAATGAAGCCCCACGGCTAATTGCAGTCGCAGGGCTAAAAGCCTCTGAGAGCTTAAATTCCAAGTCTTGCCATTTAAGTAATTCTTCTATCATTCTTTTAGAATACTTAAGGCCTACAAAATTCGCAACAACTGACTGAATCGCAATAAGTAGCTATTGAGCAACCTTTATAACGGACGACTTCGTGCAATGGTCAGAACCAGCCCCTACCGCGCCCCATACTCCGGCTTCCTCTTCTCCACAAAGGCCCGCGCCGACTCCTGGAAGTCTTCCGTTTTGTGCAGTTGTAAGGGCTGGAGGTAGAGGCCGGCGTCGTAGAGGTCCATTACCCACTGGCGGCGGGTGAGGCGGACGCCGGAGCGGGAGGCCAGGGGCGGGGCTTCCAGGACCTTGTCGGCCAGTTCCTTGGCCGCTTCCAGGTGCTGGCCGGTGGGGACCAGGCGGTTGATGAGGCCCAGGCGGTAGAGTTCGGCGGCCGCGATGGGCTCGCCGGTGATGACCATTTCCGACAATATCTTGGAGGGCATGAAGGCGTTGCACTTGGCCCAGACCCGCGCTCCGGGCAGGCCGCGGCGGGTTTCGGTGATGCCGAACTGGGCCTCCTCGGAGGCAACGATGAGGTCGCATTCGCCGGCCAGGGACAGGCCGGCGCCCAGGCAGTAGCCGTGGACGGCGGCGATGACGGGCTTCCAGTTGATGGTGCGGGCCAGGTAGCCCTCGGCGCTAGTGCCCCGGCTGCGCAGGGCGCTCTGGCGGGGCGTCATTTCCACGAAACGCTGCTTGATGTCGGCCCCGGCGCAGAAGGCGCGGCCCTCGCCGTGGATAATGGCCACCCAGGCGTTCTCGTCCATATCGAACTCCAGCAGCGCCTCGGCAATGTCCTCCTCGAACTGGTCGTTGACGGCGTTGAGGGCCTGGGGCCGGTTCAGGGTGACGTAGCCGGTGCGGCCGTCGCGGTGGTAGGTCATGGTTTCGTATTCGGTCATTATTCTGCCTCGATATTGGGGTTTGCCGTGCCAGCCGGGGTACGGCGTGGGGCGCTGGGTTTTCACCGGTTCCTCGCAATTGGGAAGCCGCTTTTGACCACTCAACGTGACCCGGGCGGGCGGAATATAACAACCGGCAGGAACATCGTCAAACCCGACAAAAGTTTAAGGAATTGACCAAAAATTGGGTTGAAAAACCCATTGACACTATCAGAACGGCCGTTCTATACTTTGCTTGCAATTAGAACAAACGTTTGTGCAAGAAGGTGAGAGAGATGACAATGACGGCAGTTTTGAAAGATAAGACGGCGACCTCGGATTCCATGGATGCTGTGCCGGAGTTTTGCCATTACGAGGACACGGGCTGCGAGGTTTCGGAGGCCTGCCTCAACTGTCCGCTGCCCCAGTGCAAGTTCGACGACCCGGTATGGTACCAGCGCAACCGCAGGCTGGCGCGGGACTTCCAGGTAATGTACACCATACAGCAGGAAAGGCTTTCCATGGAGGAAGCGGCGGCCCGGTTTTCGGTGACGGTGCGGACGGTGTTTCGCATTTTGCAGCGCTGCCGGAACGCCCTGTCCAACACTGAGAGCCAGCGGTTTGAAGTCTTTGCGGCATAGTCGCCTGCGCCAGGCGGGCCGGTTCGCTGCCTGGGGAACTAAACAGGGGCGGGCTTGCGGCCCGCCCCTTTGTGTTGGCTGTTCTCTTGAGTGGGTTGTTCTATTAAAAAGCGGGCCTAACCCCGGGGCAGTCCCAGCCCCCGGCTGGCGATGATGTTTCGCTGCACCTCGGAGGTACCCGCCGCAATCTTGTGGGAGAAGCTGGTCATCCAGTGCTCCTGGATGCGGCCCCGCAGCGGCGCGAAGGTGTCGTTGCGGTCCAGCGCCCCGTAGAGGCCCAGAATCTCCATGCCGGCAATGGTGACCCGCTGGAGGGTCTCGCTGCCGAAGACCTTGCTCATGGAGGCTTCCTTGTTGGGGACCAGACCCTCGCCCTGCATCCAGGCCACGTTGTAGGCCATCAGGCGGGCCACTTCGCACTCGATGTAGCGGTCGGCCAGCAGGTTGCGTACCCAGGGGGTCTGCAAAATGGGCTGGCCGTTCTGTTTTGTCTCTGCGGCGTAGCCCTTCACCTCGTCCAGCAGGCGGCGGCCCATTGCGGAGTAGTCGATGCCCGACCGCTCGAAGTCCAGCAGGGTCACGGCCACGTACCAGCCCCGGTTTTCCTCGCCAACCACGTTGGCTACCGGCACCCGGACGTTGTCAAAGATGATCTGGTTGAACTCGTGCCCGCCGGCCATGTTGATGATGGGCCGTACCTGGATGCCGGGGGTCTTCATGTCCACCAGGATGAAGGAGATGCCCCGGTGCTTGGGGGCGTCGGGGTCGGTGCGGGCCAGGAGCATTATCCAGTCGGCCCGGTGACCCAGGGTAGTCCAGATCTTGGCTCCATTGATGATGTACTCGTCATCGTCGCGGACGGCGCGGGTGCTGAGGGAAGCCAGGTCGGAGCCGGACTCGGGTTCGCTGTAGCCCTGGCACCACTGGACTTCGCCTCGGGCTACGGGCTGGAGATGGGCCTGCTTCTGTTCCTCGGACCCGTGGATCATCAGGGTGGGACCCAGCATCCGGACGCCGAAAATGTCGCGCCCCGGGGCCCGCATGTAGGCCAGTTCCTCGTTGTAAATGGCGGAACGAACGGGCGAAGCGTCCTGGCCGCCGTACTCCTGGGGCCAGTGCATGGTGAGCCAGCCGTTCTGGGCCATTTTGCGGCGCATATCGCGGGTAAGTTCCCAGTTCCACTCTTCGGGCCAGCGGCCGCCGCCCTCCCAGTCGGAGGGCAGTTCGCGCTGCACAAAGTTGCGCAACTCCTGGCGGAAAGCGTCGTCTTCGGGTGTAAATCGATAGTCCACGTTACCCTCTCCGTTGGTCGGAGGATGCTGGCCGACGGGGCCAGACCTGGCAGGTGATGGCGCCGCCGCAGGGGCAGCGGCGATTAATGGTTACAAGTCAACAACCGGATAGGAGGTGGCACGGACGATGCCGGCGATGGTGTGCACCTTCTCGGTTACGAGGAGGCCCACCTGGGTAAAGTCCTCAACATTGATAAGCGCGATAACGTCGAAAGGTCCGGTTACCACATCCGCTGATTCGATGCCTTCCACCGAGCGCAGCGAAGTTACCACGTCACGGGTGGTCCCTATGGCGGTTTCTACCAGCAGATAAGCCTTGATTGCCATGCACTACCTCTCCGAATTTCCTGTTTGATTGTCCGGCTAATTCTAAGGCGGGTACCTAACAGTGTCAATTGAGGCGGCTCAGGTGCGGCCGGCTATCCCGGGGTGCAAATCGGACCCAATTGGTGGATAATTGAGCAAACGCGCATGGAGTGACGGTCATGGTTTCCAAGCCCCGACTGGTAACTGCCGAGGAATTGCTGGATATGCCCGGAGACGGGTACCGGTATGAACTGGTGAGAGGAGAGTTGCAGAAGATGGCGCCAGCGGGAGCTAGACACGGAAGGTCGGCCGGTAAGGTCTCCAGGTCGCTTATGAACCATGTTGCCACCAACAATCTGGGAGAGGTTTACATTGCCGAAGCGGGTTTTCTGCTGGCATCTGACCCTGACCATGTTCGCGTTCCCGACGCTGCCTTTGTGCGCCGCGAACGATTTGAGGAAGTAGGTGACGTAGATGGCTTCTTCCCTGGCCCGCCCGACTTGGCCGTTGAAGTAATATCGCCCAGCGACCGCTACACCGAGGTTGCGGAGAAGGTGGAAGACTGGTTGAACGCCGGGACCAGGATGGTGATCGTGGTTGATCCCCGCCGCCGGGTAGCCGCCGTCCATAGTCCCGGCAGGGAGCCGATAACACTGACCGACCAGGATACGCTGGAGGGCGGCGACGTCGTCCCCGGCTGGAGCATGCCGGTGGTGGAGATCTTCGCCTAGAGTCAGCCCCAATTTTGGAAAACCCCGCCTGTTCGTGAATACACAACAACTGCAACCCATGCAACTCTTGGCCCAGTCAGCCGTGGAACTGGGCCTTTTGCTTGACGCCCCCCAGCTGGAACAGTTCGAGATCTATTACCGTGAACTGGCCGACTGGAACACTCGAATGAACCTGACCTCCGTCATCGACTACCCTGAAGTGCAGGTGAAACACTTCCTGGACTCGCTGACCCTGTTGCCCGCCCTGGGCGGTCGGCTTCCTGAAAACGCAAGGGTGGTGGACGTGGGGGCCGGCGCCGGCTTTCCAGGACTGCCCCTGAAACTGGTGCAGCCGGACCTGTCCCTGACCCTGGTTGAGTCCACTGGCAAGAAGGCCGGTTTCCTGCGCCACATGGCCGAAACCCTGGGACTGGAAAGTGTTGAGGTGTACACCGGCCGGGCCGAGACGCTGGCCCATCAACCGGAACTGCGGGAAACCCACGACGTGGCCCTGGCCCGTGGCCTCGCCCGCCTGCCCACGCTGCTGGAAATTACCCTGCCCTTTGTTCGACAGGGCGGTGTTGTGGCTGCCTGGAAGCATGGCGGCGAGGGCCTGAGGGAGGAACTGGCTTCGGCGCGAAATGCCTTGCAGACCCTTGGTGGCCACGTCAGGTCAATTTATCCCGTCAAGGCAACGGGCCTGGAAGACAACCGGGTGGTTGCAGTGATAGAGAAGGTCAGGGAAACGCCGGATGATTACCCGCGAAGGAACGGCGTGCCCCGAAAGCAGCCGCTGTGAAACATGAACCAGGGTTTATATGCAGTGGCAACACTAGACCCGGGATTGAGGAAAGCATGACCACTCTACATATCAAAGAGTTCTTGAACAGTTTTTCCCTTGAAGAACTGACCAGTGAGGGAATTCTCCGTGGGGAGACTCGGCTTCTCACCAATAGAAGCCTGAGACCACTATTGGACTTGATGGTTACCCATGAAGTTACGCAGATCCATGCCCCGGAAGGAGACTGGTTTCTATCATCACAGGGTGAATTTCAGAACCCGCATTCCACGGAAGCCAAGACAGGAAATGTTTACAGTCTTACAAAGCCTGGCAACGTGTTCAATTTGCAGAACATCAACCTAAACCCCTTCTACATTTCCGGTTCCGCGCCTGAAGTTCGTCGTCCATTCCCTGAATCTGTTCCAGAGTATCCCCCTGACGAGTCTCAATTTCGCCTGGAAAAGGACTTGCAATCCGCCCTTAGATCCAATATTCAGCAGCTTGAGACTGGCCTGACAATTATAGACGGCGGTTCTGAGAAGAATGTTGAGACAGGGAGGATAGACATTACTGCTGAAGACGCGGAAGGCCGTTCGGTAGTAATTGAGCTAAAAGCGGGCAGAGCTAACCTCGCCGCCATCGGACAATTGCTTTCATACGTGGGGAGTATGGCTAAGGAGCCAGACTACCCTGTTCGGGGAATACTGATCGCTGGCGAATTTGAACCACGTTTAATCGCCGCCGCCAGGGCGGTGCCTAATGTTTCTCTCATGGCGTATTCATTCCGATTTTCTTTTCGTGAAGTTTGATCCTGAACCAAACCCCAGCCAAATCGGAGGAGTGACTATGACAGTTATGGTTACCGGGGGCAACGGCCTTATCGGTTCCCGCATCATTCGAAAACTGCAGGAGCGGGGCGAGGATGTGATGTCCTTTGACCTGGCGCCGCCCCGCAGCAACCTGCCCCTGCACCGGCACCTGGCCGACGTCCCCTTCTACCGGGGCGACATTACCCAGATTCCCCATTTGCTGGAGGCGGTGAACACCCACGGCGTCACCCGCATTATCCATATGGCGGCCCTGCTGCCGCCGGATACCGAGGACCGGCCCCACTTCGGGATGCAGGTGAATATCGTCGGCACCAACAATGTCTTTGAGGTGGCCCGGTGGACCAGCGTGGAACGGGTCGTGTACGCCAGTTCCATTGCGGTGTACGGGGTGCAGGAGACTTTTGGTGAGCGGCCCCTGGTTGAGGACGACCTGTCCGCGCCCATCAACGTTTACGGCATGACCAAGGCGGCCAACGACTTCTCCGCATGGAAATACCGGGACCGGTACGGGCTGGACCTGCGGGGCATTCGCATCGGCACTGTCTTTGGTCACGGCCGCACTACCGGCATGACGGGCATGATTGGCGGCCTGATGGTGTCGCTGCCAGCCCTGGGGTGCCCGGTGGCCATGCCCTTCAATCCCGACGAGGCGTCGCCCATGATTCATGCCGAGGACGCGGCGGAAGTCTTTGTGCAGGTGGTCCTGTCCGGCGACCTGAACCACCACGTTTACCTCACCGGCGGCCACCTGGCCACCATCGGCGACATGGCCGATATGGTGCGCCGCTTCATCCCCGACGCGCAGATAACCACCGGCCAGCAGGCCGTCCCCCACGTTTACCTGGTGGACAACAGCCGCATGCTGGCCGACGTAGGCTACGAAATGGCCCCGCTGGAAGTACGGGTGCTGGAACACATCAACGACGCGCGGGAAGAGGCGGGGCTGGAGGCGATTGGGGGGTAGGCGAAGGTCGAACATGGATGGACAGGATGGACAGGATTGAATGAGGGCGTCACCGCTATCCCGACCTTCCCCCATCAACGGGGAAGGGGTTCCAGATTCGGTCCGGCAATCCTCCTGCTCACCCCTACCGTGGCGGCCCTCCCAGTTCCCGTATCCGCCCGTTAAAGGTCCCCGTACCCAGGGCGAACAGCGCTACGGCCGCGCCGCCGATGGCCACGGCGAAGGGGGCGCCAATCCACGATACGCTGGCCAGGGCGCCGGCCTGCAGGCCGCCCAGGGGCATGATGCTCCAGGTCATGGAATAGAAGCCCATTACCCTTCCCCGCACGTTGTCGGGCACCAGCATTTGCAGCGAACTCTGGATGGATATCATGTAGATGGAGTTGCTGATGCCAACCATGAGCATCAGCGCCAGCGCCAGGGCGTACCACCCCAGGAAGTGGGAGGTTATCCCGAAGGCGATCACACCCAACCCAAACGTAATGGCGCCTCCAACGATGGCCAGCCCCCGGTGCTGGAACCCGCCCCTGGCTCCCAGCCAGACGGTGGTAGCCAGAGAGCCCACACCGCCCGCGCCCAGCAGGAAGCCCTGACCCCGGGCGCCCACATCCAGCACGTCCACCGCAAACACCGGCATCAGCAGCACGTAGGACATGCCAAAGAAGCTGTTAAAGAAGGTCATGCCGATCAGAAAGGCGAAGATGCCGTTCTTTCCGATGAAAGTCATGCCCTCCCACATGGCCCGGGCCGGATTGGCCGGCGCGCCCTGGGGTATGGGCGGGACTCTCAGGAACAGCATTACCACCGCCATTACGAAGAGTCCCAGGCTGGATACCAGCAGAGCCGTACCCGTGTTGACCAAGTCTATGAGGAACCCGGCAATGGCCGGGGCAGTGATGCGGGTGCCCTGCCAGATGCTGGAGTTCAGGGCGACCGCGCTGGTCATCACGGAACGGTCAATCAGGTGAGGGAAGAAGGCCTGTCGGGCCGGATTGTCGAAGGCTTCCACCGCCCCTACCAGGAAGGCGAGTACCAGGACGTGCCATACCTCAATCGTCCCCAGCAGGGTCATGACTGCCATTACGAGAATGAGGACGCCGGTAACTCCCTGGGTGCACAGAACCAGCAGGCGCTTGTTCATACGGTCGGCAAAGACGCCGCCGACCAGGTTGAAGAAAATGCCGGGGATGGCGTTGGCGGCCAGGGCGTAACCCAGGTAGAGGGGCGAGCCGGTCAGTTCATATACCAGCCAGCTCTGGGCCACCCGGAACATTTGAAAGCCGGTTACAGCACAGAGCAGGCCCGACCAGTAGGCGCGGAAGGCGGGGTAACGGCAAGCCGCCGGCACGCTGGGGGCCCCGATTAACTGTCGGTGTTTGCTGCAAGGGTTGCCGTCTTACTGATTACCCACGAAGGGACGCGAAGCAACACGAAGGAAAGGTCCTCTAACCTTCGTGGTTCTTCGCGTCTCTTTGTGGACCAAATGGAGTGACTTACTTGTGGAAGCGGGGCAGGATTTGTTCGCCCATGATGTCCAGTTGTTCCACCGATTCCTCGCCGGCGCAAAGGGGACGCACCACGAACTTGGAGGCCCCGGCATCGACGTAGCGCTGGATCACTTCGCATACCTCATCGGCGTCTCCCAGCGCGCTGTATTCGGTGAAGTTGACGTCGGGCCGGTGGCGGGTGACGAACTGGTGGGTCTGGGCAACGGCCTTGTCCCGGTCGGGGCAGATGTAATAGCCCAGCAGCATGCCGATGTGGTCCTCTTCGATTTCCCGCTCGTACTTATCGGCCGTTTCGAAAACTATGTCGCGGCCGTGGCTGATCTCTCCGGTGGTGGCTCCGGAGACCAGCCAGCCGTCTCCGACGCGACCCACGCGGCGGGCGGCGGCGGGACTGCGGCCGCCAATCCACACCGGCGGCGATGGCTTGAAGCAGGTCTTGGGGGTGATGCTGACGTTGTGGCAGGTGAAGAACTGCCCCTCGTGGGTGACATTGTCCTCCTCCCACAGGCGGCGCATCAGGGTGATTGCCTCGTCGGTACGCTTGCTGCGGTCCTCCTTGGGAACGCCGCAGGCCTCGTACTCCTCGGTCTCCTCGCCGCCCAGGCCCACGGCAGGGAAGCAGCGGCCCTGGGACAGAAAGTCCAGGGTGGCTATCTGCTTGGCCAGCACCACGGGGTTGCGCAGCGGCAGGGCCAGGACGCTGGTGCCGAACTTCATCCGCTCGGACCAGGCGGCCACCATGGAGAGGGCCACCATGGGCTCGAGGCTGAAGCGGTCGCTGACGATCCGGTCGCTAAGCCAGATGGAGTCGTAACCGTACTTGTCGCCCAGTTCAACCAGGCGGCGCAGGAAGTTAGGGTCGTCTCCCCCCTGACCATAGGCGCCCGGCACGTATCCGATGGCAACGCTCATACTGCCTCCCAAGGTGGGCCGAATTGGGCTAATTTTAGCACAGAGAGGAAATGCCAAGGGCGTGGCCACGGACTTTTTGCAGGCCAGGCCCTTTCACTCTGCGTACGCCCCTCCTGGCCTTCCCAATTACTGACACTCGCCCGTTTCCCGACTGCGTAACCATTGCCTACTATGAGAGTGGGCAGTTACAGGAGACTGTCCCGCTACAGTTGAGCAGACAGTTAGGGGAGTGAATAAACGATGCCTTGCCGGCCGCGCCAGTATTATCCATTTTGGCTCGGCAGTTCCGCTTATAGCTATGAATTGGAGGCAGGGAAAAGTGCCAAACCTGCTCCACTGCTGGCCGGCATGAGCACTTGCTCAGATACAAAATGGGCACAAATGGGTACAAATAACGCAGAATTTTCATTTTTCCTGGGTGGGCGACTTGGGGGCAGCTTGAGTGTGCCGTCGCCCAGCCTTCCCGGCCCGGGGCATTTGCGGCCTGGTTCAATGCTACTCTGAGCGGAGTCGAAGAATCTGAACTCCGTTCCGAAAACCAGCTTTCGGACCCGCAACCGGACAGTCAGGATAGATCTCAGGCCCTTCGGCAAGCTCAGGGCGACATTAATATTTGCTATAGGGTCCTGTGTAACACACAAACAAGTTAAAAGGTGATTGCCCTGAGACTTTCTGCCCTGCGTGCGCTGGGGCGGTATGTCCAGCCTGCGCCGGGGTGTCTTCAAGATTTCCTAACAATTGCCTCCTATCCTCATGGGGTAATCGCGGCTGGGGCTGGCAGGGCGCTTGCAACCGTGCCGGTCCGACCGGTTACCGGATGACACTGAAAATACCACTGAACATGCCCAGGCAAAGGAAGATAAATGCTCAGACTCAGGAAAGCCCTTAACTCCAGATACTTCATCTGGGCTTTGCTGTCCATCCCCTCCATACCCATACTGATTGGCCTGCTGAACGGCTATGCCGATGGGGCGCTGGTGGAGACGGCGGAGGAGATACGCGGATTCGCGGGGCAGATTGCCGCCCTGCTGATGGTAGTGGCGTTGCTGCTCACCCCGTTGCTGCAACTGCGCCGACTATCCTTCCTGCGCTGGTTGATGCAGCGACGGCGTTGCCTGGGCGTGGCGGCCTTTTCCTACGCCGCCGTCCACGTCGCCCTGTACGTGCTGGCCCTGGATTCCCTTGGGGAAGGGATTGCCGACCTGGGAACGGCGGAGATTGTCCTGGGGTGGGTGGCTTTCTTTGTCTTCATACCCCTAGCTGCAACCTCCAACCAGGTGTCGGCGCGGCTGCTCGGCCGACGCTGGAAGCAGCTGCAGCGGTTGACCTACCTGGCGGCGGTGGTGGTGCTGGTCCACTGGGTCCTGGTGGAACATGGTCCGGCGCCCGCAGTTATCTTCTTCGGGCCCCTGGCCGTGCTGGAACTGTTCCGAGTGTGGCGCGCCAGGTATGGAGTAAGGCCAGCAAGCCAGCCCAATGGCGCGGGGGCCGGCTAGCAGGGAAGCCAGGCCGAGGCACCGGAGGGGCTTTCCCGTTTTGCGGCGAAAAGGAGACAGACGACCGGCGTCGCAGTCCGGGACCGGCTGGCAGCCTCAGCCGCCCAGGAAGCGGGCGCCGAAGCCCAGGGCCAGCCGCTCACTCCCGTCCCAGTCCATCTTTTCCGAAATCAGCGCTTCGTCCGGCGTCAGGCGGCCGTACATAACCATTACGTAGGTCTCGCCATCGCAAATGAAGGTTACGTCGGGCTCGTCGTCGCCGGAACCCTGGCGCAGGGTTACCTCTTCGTTGGCGATGACCAGTTCGAAACTGGTTTCCACCGGCTGGTCTATGTTGAAACGGTAAACCTGGGGAGCGGGTATGGTGGGGTCGGGGCGGAAGGCGCGGCGGGCGGCCCGGTTCACCGTGTCCAACAGCACCGACACGCTGCCATCGGACAGGCGATAGTCGGGGTCGAAGCAGGAGCAGATGTCCCAGGCATGCATGGTCAGTTCGCTGATGCGCATGTCGAGCATGGTCCGTACCGGTTCGGGGCCGGGCGGCCAATAGCAGGGATTGTCCCATTGGTCCCCTTCAACCCCGGCAAAGACATCCACCGATTCGTCCAGACGCTGGAAGAGAATTTCCTGCAGCCGGTCGCCGGCCTCGTCCCTGGTGCTGAAGGCCCGCTGGAAAATGTTGCGAGCGAATTGGTCCTCGTCGTGTTCGGTGACCGGCGCAGCGCCGGCTGGCGGGGAAGAGTCCCCCTGCAGGCCCCGGCTGACGTTCAGGGCAAAGGCTTGGCCCGCCAAATGGGCTGCCACGTCGGCTATCGTCCAGCCATCGCAGGCGCTGGACTTTTCCCAGTCCTCGGGGGTGAGAGCGGATAGTCGCTCTTTGAAGGCTGCCACCTCTTGCCGCAAAATTTCCACTCGGTCGGACGGGCTCTGCATCAGGGCCTCCTTGCATCAGGGTTAATCAGGGTAGAACCGGATGTAGATGATAGCAGGGGTTAGAAGGTGCGGGCAAAGTCCTGCGCGAGAGCTTCATCGCCAGTCAGGGATCCCCGGCCGCCGGCGAGAATATGGGCCAGGTTCAGCCGCCGGTACAGCATCAGGATGAAGGTCTCCGTGTCGCAGGAAATTGCAGCGTTGGCGGGGGTGTTTCCGGAAGGCTGGATGCTGGTGGAGTCGGCGGAGAGGATGATGTCGTAAGCCCGGTCCGATACTCCGGAAAGCTGGAACCTGAGGGTAGCCGGGCCGGATGCCGTGGCTTCGATGGTCAGAACGGGCTGGGGCCGCTGTACCACTCGATCCAGCAGCACAAGCTGGCTTTCCGGAGACAGGGGCGTACCGGGTTCGGTATGGGACTGGATATCCCACGCGTGGACGGCTAACTCCTGGATGGTGAGGTCGGCCAGGGTCCAAAGGGGCCGGTTGCCCGAGTGGTAGAAGCAGGCCTTCTCGTAATCGTCGGGAGTCATGGAGTCCAGGAGGGCGTTGAGTTCCTCAAAGTGGCGGACGAAGGCGGGGAGCAGGTCATCGCCCAGGCTTTGACGGTACTCCCGGGCCGTCAGGTCGTAGAAAGCCTCAGGGGGCAGGTCGCCGTACCGGGGGTCCTTGGGAGAGCCCGGCGGCGGCGTAATGTCACCGGCCAGGGCGCGGCTGACAAATTTCACATAGAACTCCCCAATCCACACCATGTGGCCCGCCAGGTCTGCCACCTGCCAAAGGTCGCAGGCAGTGGGATGGTTCCAGCCTTCGGGAGAGAGGCTGCCCAAGTATTGGCCCAGCCGCTCGGCCTCAAACCGGGCCAAGCGGGTGCGGGTTTGCATTTCGGTGAGGGTGGGCATGGGGAGAGGCCTCCTAGTGAGTCAGGAGTTCTTTGAGTTTGAGGATTCGGGGGGATTGGGCGATGAGGAGGTCGTTTACCAAAAGGTCTAACTTGTCCAGCTTGCCATTTATAGTTCGGTGCAGTGAATTGATGGAAACAGGCAGACCGTATCGAGGATCATCCAGTCTGATGCCCGAACTGCGGGCCGATTGTAAGAGCCAGCCTTCCAGAGTCGGGCAAAGTACCAACAAACGGCTATTTCTGCGACCGTTCAAGTAGCTAATTATTCCCCACTCTGAATAGTCCTCCTGTTTGAGCAGCCGACCGAATTGGACAGGTGTCGGAGAATTGGGGTCTTCGTCCACCATTCCCAAACAACCCGAAACCTCAAATATACGTTTCAACACTTCGTCCTTATTGAGTTCGTGGCTTAAGTCTCTCCTTCGCTGGCCTAAACTGCGGGCCAGGGCTTCGTCTGCAAGGCATTCCAAATAGAGCACTATTCTTCCAGGTACCTCTTTAAGTTAGCAAATATGTTGATTTCAAACAGCTCAGGCAGTTCCTCTGATGCCAGCGGCCTGACTTTGGTCTGGTAGTCCTCGCTATAAACGATGTTTATGGCTATATCGTCCTTGGGGGCTTTGCTGAGCAAAGGCATAAGGAAATAAGGGTTGTGGGTGACTATGAAGTATTGGTTGTTATTTTCGTCCATGGCTATTTGTTCGGCGAGTATCTTGGTTTCCCCTGGGAAGGAGTGGGCCTCTGGTTCTTCGAGGACGATTACAGCGTTCTCATTTGTTTCTATGGCGGCAGTGTAAAACGTAATACGTTGAAGGGTTTCTGATGCAAGGGAGTATGGGTATGAAATTATTACGTCGTCTGCTTGTTTAATTACTTCAATCCTGTTTTCTTGAGGTCGAAGCCCCAACCGTAAACCACTCGCCATTAATGGCGAGTTTACTAGGTTCCGCAATTCACGGTTTTGTAGCAACAGAGAAGGTAAGTTAACCCCCGAAGGAGGGACCAAGAAGTTCTTAGTTGACCTCCGGTGGAGTTCTGTCGAGGGAAGGCGATAAAATCTGATTCTGTCAGGCAACATCTCATTTCTGGGATTATAAGAGATGGGTTCAACTCTGCCTATGGTAATGTCATCTCCACTAATTAAAGTAACGTTTGGATGAAGGGTTGAACCTTGTCTAAACGCGATCCCCCCGACGTATTGACCTTGTTGATAACCAAATGTAACAAGTAGGTCGTCAAGCTGAACCTTAATAGGGTCCCCAACCTCTTCGTCAAAGAACAGATTGGATGTTCTTTCATGCCTAACAAACCCGCCCAATCTTGCATCTGGCTCATACTGGCGGACCCCAATAAACGAAACCAGCCCCAGCGCTTCCAAAATGTTGGATTTGCCGGTGTTGGGTTCGCCGATGAAGAGGTTGAACCGCTTGCAGGGCAGGGTCAGGTCCTTTATGGACTTGAAGTTGTGGATTTCGAGCTCATTTATCATGCCGTCCATCCTTACGGGGCCGTTCGGGTTAAGAGAGGCCCCTCAGACTGCCGAAAATGGCGAGAGGGGCCCTGTGTAGTATTTACTTTACCCGCTCATCCTGAGCTTGTCGAAGGGCTGGGCTAAATATCCTTCAGCAAGTTGGCGTCCTGGCCGGCGCTGGTGCCGGAGAGTTTGCCGAAGACCATGCCCGCGGATAGGCCGGAACCGCCGGGGTAGTTGTAGTAGAAGAGGCCGCCCACCATTTCACCGGCGGCGTACAGGCCGGGGATAGGTTCCTGGGCGTTGGTTACGACCTGGCCCCGGTTGTTGATCTTGACGCCACCGAAGGTGAAGCTGATGCCCGTGGTTACGGCAAAGCCCAGGTAAGGAGGAGTGTCGATGGTCTCGGCCCAGTTGGTCTTGTCCAGAGCCAGGCCCTCGGTGCGGCGGCCGTCCTTGATGGTGGGGTTGTAGGGAATGTCTTGCCGGACAGCGGCGTTGTATTCCTTGACAGTATTTGCCAGACCTTCGGGGTCAATGTCCAGGCGGGCCGCCAGTTCCTCGATGGTGTTGGCCTGGGCCATGGTCACCTGGGGAATCCAGTACTCGTCCCGCAGCAGGTGCTTGACCTTGTCGTCGAATATCTGGAAGGCCAGGCCCTGGGGCTGACTCAAGAGGGCGCGACCGTAGGTGACGTAGGTGTAGTTTCGGAAGTCGTACCCTTCGTCCAGGAACCGCTCGCCGTTGATGTTGCTGATGATGCCGAAGGGATAGGAGTGTTTCTGGAAAAGCTCGGTGATGGTACGGTCACCGAAGGGCGGCGCGTTCATGTCCCAGGCCACGGCATGGCAGCTGCTCCAGTGACCGTGTGACTGGGCGCCCACGTCCAGAGCCATGCGGATGCCGTCGCCGGTGTTGTAGGGGATGCCGCGAACCTTGACCATTTCCCAGCCGGGGCCCAGGTAACGGCAGCGCATCTCCGCGTTGGCTTCAAAGCCGCCGGCGGCCAGGACCACCGAACGGGCGTGAATGTCTTCAAATCCGTCGGGCCCCAGCACCTGCAGACCGTTGACACGACCCTTTTCGTCCTGCAGCAGCCTGGTGCCCTGGGTGGAGTAACGGACCTCGATGTCCATGCGGTCGGCCACGTCAAACTGCTGGTCGGACAGGCCCTTGCCGGCGCCTACCGCTTCTACCACCAGGCCGCCCCAGAAACGGTACTTGTCGCCGTCCAGGAAAGCCTGGCGGCCGAAGGAAAGGACGAAGCGGACGCCGTGCTCCTGCAGCCATTTCATGGTGGGATGGGAGTTGGCGACCAGGATCTGGGCCAGTTCCGGGTCGGAAAGGCCGTGGGTGACGCGCATCATGTCGTCGTAGTACATGTCCTCGGTGTACTGGCCCACCTCGATGGAGTTTTCCTCCGTCTCGGACATGTCGGGGATAATGGCCTTGATGTCGTCGATGCCGTCAAAGGCGAAGCGGATGATGCCGCCGGTGAAGTAGGTATTGCCGCCGCGGAAATATTCGGGGGCCTTCTCCACCACCAGCACGGACTCGCACTGTTCCCTGGCCGCAATGGCGGCGCTGAGAGCGGCGTTGCCTGCTCCCACCACAATTACGTCGTATTCCTGAGCCAAGACACACCTCCAATGGGTTAAACAAAATTAGTTGGAAGGAAACGTTCATTGGCGCGCGGGGCGCCAGAATCGCCACTCCAGAATCGCCACTAATGATAACCGGAAGGGGTGTAAGGGGCAAGAAATAGAGGCGCGGCGGCAGCGTTCCCTGGCGTGTGGCCGTGGTACCCGCAGGGGTGGCTCGCGAACCGCCCCTGCCCCTGGTCTTGATTGCTGTCCCGTTGCCAAACTACCCAAATTGGAACGGTGACTGGCGTGAGGGTGGCTTGTCGAACCGCAAGGAACTGCCCTTCGACAGGCTCGGGGCGAACGGGAACATGGCGTGGGTCGAGCAAGAGGGCCCTTAGACCAGCGCAGGGTGAATGGGAACGGGCGTGGGTCAAGCGAGGGGGCCCTTCGACAGGCTCAGGGCGAACGGGAACATGGCGCGGGTCTAGCAAAGGGGCCCTTTGGCAGGCTCAGGGCGAACGGTAACATGGCGTGGGTCTAGCAAAAGGGCCCTTCGACCAGCGCAGGGCGAACGGGAACGGGCGTGGGTCGAGCAAGATGGCCCTTCGACCAGCGCAGGGCGAACGGGAATCTTGATTTGGGAAGGTTCTTGACGTGACTGTGGTGAGCAGTGCTGGAGTATAAGGAAGCCCCCCTCTGGCTGGGCGCTCATTCAACCCTTTCTTAGCCAATGGGGGGCTTCCCTGGTTTCTACCTGGAGGGCGGATGGGTCAGGCCCTGGGAAGTTGGGGCCAGCCACGCCGCTTTCCTGCCCCGCCCGGTGTCTTACGTTTATACCGGCGGGGGCGTTCGGCATGACCGGACCTATTTCATCAGGGACCAGGTCTTGATGGTCATGCGGGCTACGGGATTGTGCCAGTCGTGGGTTGCCGGATCGAGGCCGGAACCTTCCACGCCGTGCACGCCGTTGTGGACGTAAACGTAGCCTTCGGCCATGGCGTCGTCCTCGGCATGGCTGCCGCAGGGAGGCCCGGGGATGTAAGCGCAGCTTTCGCTGTTGGCCTCGGTCCCCGAGTCGTAGGCGGTCAGGTTGATGGTCCGCGACTGGGAAAGGTCCAGGCCACTGGCGCCGATGAAGGCGTCGTTGGTGGTTACCAGCATGCTGATGAAGGACAAGTAGGTATCGTCGTCATCTACCTGGAACTGGGTCGAAACCGTGTGGCCCGGCGGTATGGGGCCGTCGTCCAGGGTCAACAGCATGGACTCGCTGACATAGGCGTTGGTTGCCGGATCGTAGTCTGTCAGCAGGCCGCTGGCGTCGGCGTCCTCAGCCATCATGGCTAGCTGTTCGCTGGCAGGCAAACCCAGGGTATAAAGGGGATCCATATCCCCATCGTGCCTCGCCATGAAAACGGGGGACAGTATCTGGCCAGGCGTCAGATTGGTGAGAGAAACCTCTACCAGTAACTGGTCGTCGCCACTGTCGGCGCTGAGTATTCCTGTGGCCATAAAGCCCATAATGGCCAGCAGGGAGAGCAACAGTCCTGAACCCAGGACCAAAGATGCTCGTCTAGTCATCTCTAAATCTCCTCATATGGTTAAAAGGGGTGTCTGCTGTAACTCCGGAATGGAGGCCGAATGGTTGAAAGCCTCCAACCGGAAGGGCGCCTACTGAACCATGGGTTCTCGCCACCTCCGCGTGAGCTGAACTGAATATAATAACTAACTATGTTAGTCAGCTCTTATATAAGAATATTATATATTTGTGGGAGTAATAAGTCAACGGTTCAGTCGCTTATCAGAGGGTGTTTGCCTCCTGTACTGCCAGGCGGATGCTAATGCGCCTGTGGCCGAAATGCGGAACCTGATAGTCCTAATGTTTACGATATACTGTCAATAATCGACGCATAAATAAAGTTTTGACATAATAAACCTGAAACCCTTAACATAAGGCCACCAACGGGGCATTACGTGTGCCCGATTGGCAGTCAACGAACTTTGGGACGAGCGGAGGTGCCAAGAGATGCTGAAAGGGGAACTGAACTACCGGCGGACCGGCTATTTGGTGTCCATGATCTTCCTGATTCTGGCGGTGGCCTGCGGTTCCACCGACAGTCCCACCCAGGCGCCGGTGGCCTCCGCCGCTCCAGAAGTCCAGGCCCAGCAGGCCGAGCCCACCGCCGCCGCGGAGGCCATGGGCATAGCGGCCACTCAGGCGCCGGCGGCCCAGACGGGCTCCCAGGCGTCGGCCGCTCCCGCCGCCCCCGGGGGCGCCGGCGCCCCGGGCGCCCCCCGGGCCGCCCCCCCCCCCCGCCGCTCCCTCGCCCACGGCGACTCCGGTCCCTGCGGCCATGCCCGAGACGGAGGGCAGCGGCAAGGACTCCATCATCGTGGTGATTCCCACGGAGCCCGACGCCCTGTCGCCCTGGAGCACCGGCAGCGCGGAAACCAGCTCCATCGTTTCCTACAACTGGGGTGAACCCCTGGTGTGGCTGGATACGACCACCCTGGAATTGGGCCCCACCACTTCCACCACGGGCTGGGAGCAGGTGGCGCCGGACCGGTGGCGTTTCAGCCTGCGCAAGGGCGTGAAGTTTGTTAACGGCGAGCCCTGGAACGCGGAGTCCGCTGCCTGGAATATCAACCACAACGGCGACCCGCAAATAGGGCTGGGCTTCGGGGTTCACGGCCCGATGACGGGCGCGGTGGTGGACGAGTACACCATAGACATTACCTGCGGCCACGCCAACTACGATGAGGGCGCGACGCAAAGCTGCCCCATTCTGCCCGGCGACATTACCGGCGTAGCCTTCCAGGCCCCGGAATGGTGGCAATCTACGGAAGACGACGTCAGGGACAGGACGACAGTAGGGTTCGGGGCCTACAGGTTTGACGGGTATGTGCCCGGGGTGTCGGTCGAATCGGTAGCCTACGAGGACTACGTACCCTCGGGGCGTGCTGACCTGCCGGCGCCGTCAATTCCCAATGTGCAGTACGTCTGGCGTCTGGAGACCACCGTGCGGTCGGCCATGATCCAGGCCGGGGAGGCGGACCATACCTATCTGCTGAACGTGGAAGACATTTCCAACGTACCCAAGTCCATTTCGATGCCCCAGTGGGAAGTCGAGGGATTTTACATAGATACCCTGTGGCATCCGATGTTGAAGCAGACCGGATTCCGGCAGGCGCTGGTGCACGCCATCAACTGCCAGGAGATTGTGGAAGAGATTTTCAATTCGGCTACTACCTGCACTCCCCTGCCCGGGGTTATAGGTATGCCGGGCATTACCGAACACAACGGCAGCTACTGGGAGTTCGATCCCGATAAATCGCGGCAATTGCTGCAGGAAGCCGGATATGACGGCGAGGAAATCCGGATAATCGGCAGGGAGGGCCGGGTGCCCAAGCAGCCCGAGGTTTACGAGGCCATGGCCGGTTACTGGGAGGAGGTAGGGATCAAGGGCAAGGTGGAAGTTACCGAGCGCAGCCTGTGGCGCAGCATCCGCAACTGCGGTGTGGGCAACTCCGTTTCCGAGGCCGGTGAAATTACCGCCCAGAACCTGTCGGAGCCACCCATCAACTGCGAAGGGTCGTCTGGCTCCGGCCACCTGATTGAGTTCACCCCCGAATGGCCCAGCCTGGACTTCGGCCGCCCCGCCGGACGGCTTCTGAACTGCTACTACTTCCAGTCTCGGGTCTGCGATGCGGATATGCAGGTGCTGCTGGAGCAGGCCAGGGCCGCCACGCTGGAAGAGGGACGCGCCGACCTGCTGGAGCAACTGGCCGACCGTATGAAGGAGGAAGTCCTGTTCATCGGCGTGTTCCAGGCCTTCGAAATTCATGGGCTGGTGGAGGACCTGGAGTTTGCGCCGCGTCCCGACCAGCGCCTGCGGGTGGCTGAGATGTGGTGGAATTAGCGTTGAAGGGAATGGCGTGAGCCGTCCCCCCGTTCGCTGAGCAGACAAGAAAGACTGAGGGGCCCCGATTGCGGGGCCCTTCAGTCTTGTATATCGCCGATAATTACTCCCTGGAAATCAGCAGGCTGACTTCCAGCCTCTGATCTTCAGTCCAGCCCAGGTCGGAGTCCAGGCGCCAGCCGTGGATGTTCCGATCGGTTCCCATCTTCAGGGAGTCGGCAACCGAGTATTCCCTGCCTCCAATTTCAAGCACGAGTTCGTCAGGCAATTGCTGGTCTGTACTCAAGACCAGTTGCCGCGCTTGCCCAACTTCCTGGTAGAAGAGGGAGCGAATGGAATATTCGACGCCATCATAGGTGAAGGTAGTAATGTCCAGCTGACCTTCAGGGGGAGACATGCTGGGCATGTAGCCCAGGTATGTAGTCGAGGAATTCGAGGCCTCCCCCACGACCAGGTTTGCAGTCCAGGCCGGCTCTGAAGAATTGTCGCAGAATATCCCAACCTGGCTGTGGCTGATTTCCTCTTGTCCAGCCTGGCTCATGGGCATATCGAAATTTTCTCCCAGTACTACCAGGATGGGCTGACCCGGCGCCCACCCCAGGCTGCTGTCGAGCATCCAGACACGAGCGTTGGGGCCGAGTTCAGACGTTGTCGAGGCGGCAAAGGGGAAGGCCATGTTGCCGGCAAAGAAAGTCAGGTCAATTTCCAGGGGTTCGTTTAGCTCCAGGACCAGCCGCCGGTTGTCGGTGTCCGTTTCCTGGTAATAGAGGCCCTCCACTCTGCGGTTAGTATCCAGATAAGAGAAGGAGGCAGGGTTCAGCCCACCTTCAGTGGGAAGAAGTTCCGGCATATATCCCAGGTATGTGGATTCCGTATCCGAGTATTCCGATACGCAGAGAAATGCGGCCCATACATAGACACTTCGTGTCTGGTCGGCGCCCTCGGGCTGGGGCTGGGGTTGCGGCGCCACAGATCCGAAACTGTCTATGTTCCCTCCAATTGCGGGGTCCATCGGCGAAATCACGTTGGGACTGAGGTCCGGCTGAGCGGGGCCTTCCCAACTCATGGGGGTAGATGTGATGCCCGCAGTTGAGCAGTCCGGAAGACAGCCGCCTGCCGCTTCGGGACCAATGGCAAAGACTGACCGGTAACCAATGACCGCCGAGGCGATCACACTGGCGATAATTGCCAGGCTTACCAGAACTATTGTGACCAGGCGCCGGTAACCGGGCGCTGCGTGAGATATGGTGTCCGAGACACTCCCTGAACGGGAGTACATATTATTTACCTCCCTGCCATTCCGCGAAGGGGCCTGATCGGGGCCCCGCGGTATACACTTCGGTGATAAATAACATCGATGCTATAAATATATTTTAATAGTAATGCCTCGGAACAGTCAATATTCTTTATGGCCAGGTAGTGGTGAGAAGGATGAGTGGAGGAGGTGACGAAAGGGAGAGGGGCGATTTGGCCGGAGCAGACGGCGGCGGAATAACCAGGCGGCTTCCTGGTTTTAGGAAGCCGCTCAATTGAAATCTAATGGGGAGGAAGGCGGGACAAGCTTGCGGTCAGGTCTGACGGGCGGCCCGGACCGATTCCAGGATGCGGCCGTAGGCGTTGCAGCGGCACAGGTTGCCGGACAGAGCCTGGCGGATTTCCTCGTCGCTGGGGTTGGGATTGTCGTCGAGCAGGGCGCGGGTGGACATGACAAAGCCGGGGGTGCAGAAACCGCATTGCCCGCCGTCGTTTTCGAGGAATGCCCGCTGCACCAGGTCCATGTTCTCGGGGTCGGGGGAGCCGTCGCCCAGTCCCTCGATGGTGATGACGGGTTTGCTGCCCACCTGGACCGCCAGAATCTGGCAGGCGTACACGGGCTTGCCCTCCAGCAGAACGGTGCAGGAACCGCACTCGCCCCGGTCGCAACCCTTCTTGGAGCCGGTAAGGTCCAGCTGCTCGCGGAGAACGTCCAGCAGCGTCCAGTGGTGGCGCACCTGCAACTGGTGGGCCTGGCCGTTGACGTTCAGGGTCAGGTCTGCGGTGTGGTACTGCCCGGCGGTGGTCATGGCGAGGATCTCCTGGCGAAAAGTCTTGCGCTATCCTACCCCACCGTATCAGCTACCGGCAAGGGGCCGGTGGGAGGGCCAAGGTCTTTCGATTGCCGGTGGCAACGCCTCGAGTCCGGTCGTGGTGAGCTTGGAGAACCATTCCGGGCGGCCCTTCGACGGGCTCAGGGCGAACGGTGGAAGGGACTCTACCAAAATATAATCGACAGACCCTGTGAGAGGGCGGCTTCGGCTGATTGCCTGGCTGCTAACCTTTCCCCAGAACCGTCTCCAGGGATGCTTCCAGTTCGGTCAGCGTTACGTAGCCCTCAAACCGCTGCTCGACAATGCCTTCATCGTTCATGATAAATACCCAGGACTCGTTCAGCCAGTGGGGAAGCTCGGTAAATCCCCATTCCTCCACGGCTTCCACCACGGTCGCCCGGGACAGGTCGCCCTGGATTTCCTGGGGTTCGTCGTAAATTTCGACGTGGACAAAGTCTGCCTGGTCCAGGAAGGCGGCCTTCAGTTCCTTGACCGTATCTACCTGGGGCCCGCAGGTGGGGCTGGTGCAGAAGGTAGGGGATGCGAAGACCACCACCGCCGGTCGGGGGCTTTCAATGGCTTCGGCCACGGTTATCCGGTACAGGTCCTCGTCGGCGTTGTAGTCGGTGGTCAGGTATTCTACCCCATCCACCTTGTCCAGGGTCTTGGTCTGGCTCAGGGGAGGGCGCTCGCCGATGGCTGGTACGGGCGAGTTTTCCACAACTTCCAGGTCTATTACCGTGGCGCCCGCAACCTCGCCGTCATCCACCGCAACATTCAGCTGCCAGCGGCCGGGTCGGTCAAAGGTCATGGGGGCGCTGTAGGCGCCGCGGATGCCGTAGGGCCAGTCGTAGTATGTGGCATTTGCCTGCTGCTCCGCCGTATCGCCTTCCCCCACGTAGGTGGCGGTAACGGCGGCTTCGGGAGCCTTGATGATGGCCCGTTCGCCGGCCAGCAGGAAAGATACCCGCTGCTCTCCCGGGTTCAGCAGGGTGGTGGCCAGGATGGGAGTGATTGCCTCTTCCCCGACCATGGGGTTGCCGTCTGGCGCCGGCTTCGAAGGCTGGGGCTCGGACTCTGCGGCAGGAATGGCGGTGGCGGTCGGCGCTGGCACAGGAGTTGCCGTTGGTTCGGGTGCGGCCGTGGCGCAGCCAATTACCAGGAACAGAGCCGCAGCGCCCAGGGTTGTCCCCAGCCGCCAGCGGACGCTACCAGCGTTAATGCGGCCGGAATGGCTCCGCATCACGGACCCTCCGTGTAGATGCCGAAGGTAAAGGCAAACAGGCCAAAGTTTTCTGAATTAGAACTCATCAGCAGCATCTGCCCCTGGGTGTAAGTGGGGCTTTCGATAATTGCGTACAGACGGGGCTGGTCCACCATCAGAAAGCTTCGCCCCTCATCATCAAAGTGGATGTCGGCTCCTGCATTGTCCTCGGTCAGGTATTCGCCGTCCAGGGTAATGCGCACGCTGTAGGGTTCGCCGGAGTCGGATGTCAGCACCGCGTTGACGCTTCTGGCCGAATACTCCAGGGCTATGTAGTCCTCGTAGTTCCGGGTGGTGCGGCCGTGCTTGACGTGTTCCCGCCCCACTTGCCACGTGCCGTGGAAGTAAAGGTGGTGGCGTTCCAGGTCGAGGGGAGCCACCAGGTTGCCCACCGTGTCCACAGCATCGTAGTAGTCATACTGAATAACGTAGGGGAGCAAGCCACTATATATGGAGTTGACGTTCCGCTGGTAGCCTGCGTAAAGCTCCGGAGTAACGTCGGCCGACGTAGACTGGAGGAAAAGAGGGTCAAGCACCTGGTCTTCGGGCAGACCCACGTCATCGGAAAGGTCGGCGCCGGATTCCTCCAGCAGTTTTCGGATTTCTTCCTCAGTTTCGGCGTACTTGCCTTCGCCAAAGTGGGTGTAACGAATAACTCCGTCCTGGTCGATCAGGTACTTGGCAGGCCAGTAACGGTTTTCGTAGGCCTGCCAGGTCGCAAACTCGTTGTCCTGGGCCACGGGCCAGACAATGCCGTTCTCCTCAGTAGCCTCCACGACGTTGTCGTAGTCCCTTTCAAAGTCGAACTCGGGAGTGTGGATTCCAAGAATCACCAGCCCGTCGTCGGCGTAGCGGGAATGCCACAACTTCAGGAAGGGGAAGGTGCGGATGCAATTGACACAGGTGTAGGTCCAGAAGTCCACCAGGACCACCTTGCCCCGAAGTTGTTCCAGGGTCAGGGGGTCGCTGTTAATCCAGGCATTGATGCCCACGGGGTCGGCGGCCAGGGGCCCCTCCGCCCGCTCCCGTTGGACCTCCGCCGTGGGTTCAGGCTCCGGTTCCACCGCGTCGGCAACGGGATTGGCCTCAATCAGGGCGGCCAGTTCACCGACGGAAACGGTGGGAGTGGGCGCTGGCTCCGGTTCCACCTCGGCGGCGGCCGTGGGTTCGGCCTCGGGCTCGGTTTCCTTCGACGGCTCGGATACGGCTTCGGCCGGGCTTCTTTCCTGCATTGATTCCGTGGGGGCGGTCTCAACCCTGGGGGGGTCGGCCGGGGTTGTCGCGCCGGTTTCGGAGGCTGCCTGAACGCTGGCGGCAGTGGGCTCGGGACCTGTTTCTACAGCCGGGGCGGCGGGTTCAGGTTCGGCGCTGGAGCCACAGGCCAGGGCCAGAATCAGTATGAGCGACAGCATGGCGGCGGCCACACTGCTGCTCTTAAACCAGGATACCCCGGGTTTTCGAGTGCGAAAGGAGCGGTTCAATTTATACACCCTTGGTTGCGAAAAGTTTGCGAAGGCTGGTTGAATTACTTATACGAAGGCGAGAACTTTGCGGATGTCGCCCCCAAACGCCAAATCACCACTCCAAATGATACCAGAGATGGTGGAGACCGGTTGATTCAGGACGCAGGAACAGCGGGGTCTTTCGATTGTCGGTGGCAACTCCTCAAGTCCGTTAGTGGTGAGCTTGGAGAACCATTCCGGGCGGCCCTTCGACGGGCTCAGGGCGAACGGTGAAAGAGACTCTACCAAAAGAATCGAAAGACCCTGCACCTGGCCCTTGTCCGACAGGGCGAGGAGTGAATTTTGTTTTTTCCTGTTATTTCCTTTCATTTCCTGTTGTTTTGTAGCTGGGGATGGGGGCAGATGACAGGTTGATGAAAGGGTGGTCCGCCATTGCCCAGATTGCCAAGTGGCGGGGGTGAAGGGGTGGCCCTCACCCCCTGCCCCTCTCCCATAGGGAGAGGGGGGATGCCTGGTATTGTCTCTTAATGGTAGGGGCGGGTTATCCAGGGTGGGAAGGGGGTGGTGTCAAGGGGATGGGAGTTGTCCACGAAGGGGGTACGGAGACGGTTATCCACAGGGACAGGCGGTTCTTGATGGCCTTTGCCGGAAACCGTTGGTGGTGGGCTCCTCGACAGGCTAAGAGCGATCGGAGGAAGAGTCTGCACCGATACAATCGAAAGACCGTGACAGGAGCAGGGCAAATGCATTGTGAACTTGTTCAACGGGGCGCGCAGGGGTGCGTAGGAAAGTAATGTCACCTTGAGCCAGTCAAGAGGTATGGAATCGGCAGACAAGTCGTGGTCGGGACGCCGATACAAACCTGCTGGGCAGGAGTTCGGCGCTTCGGGCTCGCTCAGCGCCACAGTAATCGGACTCGCTCAGCGCGACATTAAACTGAGGCGCGATTGCCCTGCCGGACTCGTGAGACCAGGGATGTCTTGCCTTAGTGCTTGTGTTAAAATCCTTTGGCGTTTGGGCAAGAAGATAATCTCTTCAGCCTTTATATGAATGTTTATCGGAGGCCAACTTGCAGGATACCGCTTCTCTGGCCGCTGTAGGCCACCGCATCGTGGAAAATGTGGGGAAGGTCATTGTAGGCAAGACTTCGGCGGTCCAGCAGGCGCTGGCGACCCTCATTGCCCAGGGCCACATACTGGTAGAGGACGTGCCCGGCGTCGGCAAGACCACGCTGTCCAAGGCGCTGGCCATTTCCGTGGGCTGTTCTTTCCAGCGCATCCAGTTCACCCCCGACCTGCTGCCCAGCGACGTGACCGGTATTTCCGTTTATAACCAGCAGAACGGGGATTTTGCCTTTCGTCCCGGCCCGATTATGTCCCAGGTGGTACTGGCCGACGAAATCAACCGCGCCACCCCCAAAACCCAGGCGGCCCTGCTGGAAGCCATGGAAGAGTTGCAGGTAACGGTGGACGGTGTGTCCCACATCCTGGCTCCGCCCTTCATGGTGGTGGCCACCCAGAACCCCATTGAATACGAAGGCACTTTTCCCCTGCCCGAGGCGGAGCTGGACAGATTCCTGATGCGCCTCAGCCTGGGGTATCCCGACTTCAACGAAGAAATGGCGATTATCGAGCGGCAGGAGCTTACCAATCCCATCGACTCCCTGGAGCCGGTGGCCACGCCGGAAGAGGTGACAGCCCTGCAGGAAGCGGCCAAAGAAGTGTACGTGGACCGGCTGGTCCGCCAATACATAGTGTCCCTGACCGAATCGACGCGAAACCACCGGGACGTTGCCCTGGGCGCCTCGCCCCGGGCCACCCTGGGTTTGTTCCGTATAGCCCGGGCCATGGCCCTGGTGCAGGACCGCGACTATGTAATTCCCGACGACGTCAAATCGCTAGCTTCCTCGGTCCTGGCTCACCGTCTTGTTCTGTCCCCCTCGGCCAGGATGCGGGGAATCCGCCCCGACGATCTGATCAACGACCTGCTCAACCAGGTTACCGTTCCTGGCATGGCGCAGGTATAGGGGGCGATGGCCGACCAGGGGTTGTCCATTCTGCCCTGCTGAAACCTTTCCCTTAGGGCGTCACTCGAAATCGAAACGCCGATATTTCGGTTCACTATACTTTTATGGTATTCTTGCCCAGCTAATTTCCAGCCGTATGCAATTCTGCAGGTAACCGGACTGTGAGCAAGCGGACTATCGGCATCTTGATCCTGCTGGGGGTAGTTACTTTCTACACCCTGGGCACCGGCTTTTCCTTTTTCTACCGTTTCCTTTATGTCATTGCCCTGGTCTTGATCTTTGGCCTGTTCTGGGCCTGGATTAACCTGCAGGGTCTCCAGGTGCGGTTGACCCGCCTTTCCCACCGGGGCCAGGTGGGTGGCTACCTGGAGGGACAGGTACAGGTAACCAACCGCTTCCGTTTTCCCAAGTCGTGGCTGGAAGTGCGCGAAGTAACCGATGTTCCTGGTTACACCACCGGCCGGGGCATCGCCATGTTGCGGGACCAGTCCCGCAGCTGGCGCATTGAGACCTACCTGGCCCGCAGAGGTGTATTCAGCACTGGCGTGCTAGAGGTTACCAGCCAGGACCCCTTCGGGCTGTTCCGGCTGAGCCGCCGGTTCCTGGAATCGGAGCAGTACGTGGTGTTCCCGTCCACGGAGCCGCTGCCCGACCTGGACCCCCGCTTCGCTTTTCTGCCCAGCGACCACCGCGTTACCCGCCGTGCCGACCACATTACCCCGGAGTCTTCCGGGGTGCGGGAGTACGTTTACGGCGACAGCGTCCGCCAGATCCACTGGCCCTATACCGCCCGCATGAACAGCCTGATGGTCAAGGAATTTGACATGGGCATTTCTGCGGAAAGCTGGGTGCTGCTGGACATGCAGCGCAGTTCCCACGTGGGCGACGATCCGGTGGACAACAGCGAAGAACTGTCGGTAACCATCGCGGCCTCGCTCATCGAACGGTTCGACCAGCTTTCCATGCCGGTGGGAATGGCCACCAACGGTGACCAGACCTGGCTGATGCGGCCGGGGTCCGGTCCCAGCCACCTGGGCAACCTGATGGAAGCGCTGGCCGGCGTACGGGCACGGGGCAACCTGACCCTGGAGCGGTTCATATACGACCTGCAGCCCCACCTGAGCCGCTTCAATGCCCTGACGGTGATAACGCCTTCCCGCCGCTCCGAATGGATACCCGCCCTGGCCAGCCTGCGACGGGACGGAGTCAATGTCGCGGTGGTTTATGTGGAGCCCACAGACTTCGGAGCCCCTGAGGAAGTTCAGTCGCCGATGGACTTTCTGCATTCCAACGACATCCCCGTGTACCTGGTGCGGCGCGGGCGCCCCCTGAACGAAGCATTGCAGGTACCTGCCTTTGACCAGCCCTACGCCTTCTTCGCTCCCCGGCAATATACTGGGGAACGAGAGGATGACGGCAGCGGGCAGTCCGCCGGGTCGCCACAGCCCCAGTATGTATTCCAGGGAGCCGACCAACCCCAGGACTCCGGGAGTTCGTCGTGACCAGCGCCGCCCAGACCACAGGCAGCCAGACCTCCGCCAGCCCTGCTGTTTCATCGACGGAGGGCAGGAAGCTGTCCTTCTACCCTATAGTTCAGGGAGCCCTCTGGTTGTGGCGTTATGGCCGTCCCGCCGACGGTTGGGCCGCGGTGTTTCTGCTGGCCCTAAACCTGCTGGTAGTAGCCTGGTCGGTGGACAGGGGAGGCGACTGGGTACCCACGCCCAGCCTGGAAACCCTGATACTGATAGCAATGGCGACGGGACTGGCGCTTTCCCGGATACCTGTCTGGGGAGCTTTGCTGCTGCCGCTGGGTGTGCTCATCGGCCTCTGGGTCGTTACGGCGCAACTCACCGGCTTTGAGGGCGAGGGCATCGAACTGGCTAGCGCTGCCGAACTCTACGACCGGCTGGGCCTGTGGTGGGCAGCTGCACAAGCCGGCGGCATCAACATTGACCGAGTGCCATTCGCCTTTGCCCTGATGTGCCTTACCTGGCTGGCCGGCTATCTCGCCGCCTGGGTCTTCTCTCGCTACCGCAGCTTCTGGGGTGTCTTCGCGCTGGGGGGCGCGGCGTTGCTCAGCAACCTCACATTCCTGCCCTCAGAGGGAATCACGTATCTCGTATTTTACCTGTTCACTGGCCTGCTGCTGGTGGCTCGGGTGCAGGCCGTTCGACGCCTGAACGAGTGGCGAGAACGGGGCTTTCAGGCCGACAGCCACCTGGGGATACTATCGATTTCAGACAGCGTGATTGTGACCTTCATGGTATTGCTGGTTGCATTCCTGGTAGTTCCCAGGATTGTGCCCGGCGACCGGTTCTGGCAGGAGGCCCACGATGTTTACGAGTACACGCGGTCTCCCTATGTGCAGTTTGAAGAGGACTTTAACCGCCTCTTCGCCGGTCTGCCCGCGCGCAAACCCCTGCCATACCGTATCTGGAGCGATGTGATGGCCTTCCAGGGGACCATCAATCCCACCACCACTCCCGTGTTGCAGGTGGAGTCGCCGGTGGCCATGTACTGGAAGGCTCGGAGCTACGGCACCTACACCCCCAAGGGCTGGATGTCCGAAAATACGGAGTTGCAGCCCACGGACTGGACTCCCAGCCACTCCGTGCCCCAGCCTTATGAGAAGCGGTTCGAGGTCACCCATACCCTTACGACCAACTACCGCACCCGCAATCTCTTTGCCGGAGGACAGATCATTTCTTCCGACAGGGATGTGCGTATCGAAACTTACGATTCACCCGTCTATAACATTGACCTGAGCGGGCCGCTGCAGCTGGGACAATCGTACCCCAAGCTGGACATTGCTTCCGTCAACCTGGACCGGGTCCTCCGCGAGGCCGGACCGACGGCGGGGCGGTCCCAGCTTGCCCAGTCGGTGCCCGATGGCTTTCACCTGGTGGATGTCGCCAGGGATGGAGACCACGTGCGGGAAGTTACCCTGGCAGAGGTGTTGCCCGAGCAGCCCGACACCCTGTCCATACGCTCGGCCGACAAGGAATTCAAGCGGGGCGAGACCTACGAGGTCACTTCGTCAGTGTCACTGGCCACCGCCGAAGACCTGCGACTGGCCGGCCTGGACTATCCCACCTGGGCGCTGGACAAGTACACGGCGCTGCCGCCGGAACTTCCGCAGAGAGTGCGGGACCTGGGACGGGAACTGGCAGCGGAGGCCGACACCCCTTACGACAAGGCCAAGGCCATCGAGGCGCACCTGAAGACCCTGCCCTACTCCCTGTCCATCCAACCGCCACCCTACGATGCCGATGGCGTGGACTACTTCCTGTTCGAGCAGAAGACGGGCTACAGCGAGTACTTTGCATCGGCCATGACAGTCCTGCTCCGCACCCAGGGCATACCGGCCCGAATGGTTACGGGGTACACCGTGGGCAACCAGGTACCGGACCATGAAGTCTATGTTGTTACCGACAGCCACAGCCACGGCTGGGTGGAGGTGTTCTTCCCCCGCTATGGCTGGATAAGTTTTGAACCCACGCCTGGCTCCAGCATTCCCGTAGCTATGCGGCCAGTAGCGGAGGAGGGTTTCGACCTCTCCGGCCTGACCTCGACGGCGCTGGAAATACCCCTGTGCGAATTTGAGGACGAGGAAGACTGCGAGGAAGATTTCTTTCCCGAGAGCCCGGCCGGCCTTGAGGAGGGTTCACAGATTATTCAATTGCTGCAACAATACCTGCCCTGGATCGGCGGAGTCCTTGCTTTCATGGCAGCCATGGGCTTGACAACCTGGTTCCTGTGGCGCAGGTTCCTTTCGCCTTCGCCCGACCCGGAGGTCGCCTTCCGCCGCCTGGCCAACCTGGGCCGTCTGAACGCCGTGGGGCCCGCCAGCTACCAGACACCGTTCCAGTACATGGAGCGCCTCTACGGAGAAATGCCGGACCACCGGCAGCAGTTGTCGATTATAGGCCGCAGTTACGTGGGCCATTTGTACGGAAGGCGGGAAACGACAGAAGAAGACGCGGACCGCCTGGTGCAGGCCTGGCTGGAAATCCGGATGCCCCTGTTGTTCCACATGCTGCAGAGCAGGAGACAAACCACCGAAGGAGCGCAAGCATGAGCGCCAGGAAGCACTGCATTTTCCCCGGGCCCCAGGGCTGGATCGGCATGGCCGGCAGCGACGACGGACTGTCGCGCCTGTCCATGAAACCCACGCCGGAAGAGTTGCTGGAAGACATGGAGAATGACATTCGGGGTTCCGAGCAGGACGACTCGGCCTTCCCCCAGGCCCGCCAGTGCCTGGACCGGTACTTCCAGGGCGATGCCGGCGCTCTTGCCGAGATAGTCCTGGACCTGAGTGGCGCGCCCTCCTTCTTTGCCGCGGCGTGGGAAGCATGCCGGGGCATACCCGCCGGAGAAACCCGCAGTTACGCCTGGCTGGCTGCCGAGGCCGGCCGGCCCAACGCCGCCAGGGCTGCCGGCCAGGCCATGGCAAGAAATCCCCTGGCCTTGGTAATCCCCTGCCACCGGGTCATCGGCAGCAACGGCGACCTGCACGGTTACGGCGCGGGAGGCCTGTCGGTAAAGGCCCGTCTGCTGCAACTGGAGCAGGCAAGTCTGCCGCTGCCCAGGGAGCAGGCATAGCGCCGGTCCTCTGCAACCCGTAGCCTCTTGTTTCCCTTCGCCGCTCTGGTCTGACGAGGTATTGCAACCCTTTTGCCAGCCGCACATACTTTTTTGCGCATGCTGAACCCCTGGTTTTTTTCGACCTCTCCCTTGAATTCTCCGCAGTTCCTTGCTTAAGCGTAATTGCGGGGATAAATGTGAAGGACGACTGGCTAGAGAAATGAATATTTTAACGAAATACGTCAAGCAATTGACTTAATCGGTATTAACCTTTAACGTATTTGTGGATTATCTGAATGGGCTTTGCGGAAAGCTTAACTTTAAGAATTAGGGAGGAACATACTCAGTGATTCCAAGAACCAAAGGCCGGCGGCGCATTGGGCGCTTGCTGGTCGCTTTGACAGCAATTACATCTATTTTCCTGATCGCCTGTGGCGGAGCAGAAGCACCCACCTCCGCTCCCCCAGCCGCCCCCGCCGAGGCGCCTGCCGGTCCGGCTGAGCCTGCCGCTCCCGCCGAAAGCATGGATTCCGGCTCGATGACCGATTCCAGCAGCTCCAGCAGCGAGGCCATGGCCGATTCCAGCTCCCCTTCCGAATCCATGGAAGACACCCCGGCCCCGACTAACACCCCGGTACCTACGGTCCAGCCTACGCCCCGTCCTACCGAGGCCATGGTGGAAGCCGCCCGGGATGACGTAATCATCGTTATCAACGAAGAGCCTTCGATTCCCGACCCCTGGCTCAGCACGACCCTGTACCCCAACCAGATAGTCCACAACGTTGCCCAGCCCATTTCTTTCTTCGGGCCAGACTTCACCGATACTGCCACTGCCGGTTTCACCGGTTTTGAACAGATAGAGCCCAACAAGTGGCGCCTGTCCCTGCGCGAGGGCGTTCAATTCCACAATGGTGAGCCCTGGAACGCGGAAGCCGCTGCCTATACCATCAATCAGCTGGGCGGCAACGTTGAATACCAGCCCTATTCCCAGGTGCGCGATGCCAAGGCCGAGGTCATTGACGACATGACGGTGGACTTTGTCTGCACCAGCGCCGCGGGTTGCCCGGTGCTGCCCCGCTTCGGGCAGTTCCACATTTTCGTAGCCCCTGGCTACCACCAGAACGTTTCCCAGGAAGAGCGGGACGCCTCCGCCCAGGTGATCGGCTGGGGCCCCTATGTCTGGGATGAGTACGTTCGCGGCGAGTCCATTACGCTGACCGCCAATGAGAACTACATTGAGCCTCAGCCCGTCGACTTCATCACCCAGGCGCCTTCCATCAAGGACGCAACCTACATCTGGCGCGAAGAGGAAACCGTCCGCTCCGCCATGATCCAGACCGGTGAAGCCGACCTGTCCTGGGCCGTGTCCATTGACCAGGCCGACCCGATCAACAACAGCGAACACGGCAAGACGGTCAAGGTTGTATCCGGCGAGGTGTACACCATCAACGTGGACACCATCTGGCACCCTGAATTGCAGAAGCTGGAAGTCCGCCAGGCCCTGACCCACGCCATCAACTGCGAAGAACTGGCCCTGGCCTTCTTCGGCCCCGAGTCCCGCTGCTCCAGCGGTCCCAACGGCATCCCCGGAACCCTGGGAGTGAACGAGGACAACTGGCAGCCCATCTACGGTTACGACCCCGAACGGGCCCAGGAACTCCTGGCCCAGGCCAACTACAACCCGGAAAACACCATCCAGTTCTGGACCCGCGCCGGCCGCTATGCCAAGGACGTGGAAATTACCGAGTCCCTGATTACCTTCTGGCAGGACGTGGGCCTGAACGTGGAAGCCCAGATTGTGGAGGGCAGCGTGTGGCGTGACCGCCACCTGACCGGCCCGGCCGTCACCTACGATGAACAGATTGATGCCGGAGCTTCCTCCGTAGACGCCGCCGCTGCGGTACCGCAGAATGACCCGCCGCGCACCGGCGCTTCCCCCGGACTGGTCTTCTTCGCCCCCGGTGGCGAGTACTTCGACTTCGGTCGCCAGATCAACTTCTACATGAGCTGCGCTTCCAACCGGTCCAAGAACTGCAACGCCGAGTGGCACGCCCTTGGCCAGCAGGCCCTGGCATCTACCGGTGAAGATCGGCGCGAGCTGATGACCGAGGCTTACGAGCTGTTCTCCGAGAACCTGCTGCAGCTTCCCATGATGGAGATCGTCTCCGTCTGGGGCGTCAACAAGGACCTGGAGTTCGTCAACATGCCCGGCGGCCGCCGCATCCTGATCAACACCATGACCTGGACGCAGTAAACAGCCGACCCCCTTACCGCTTAACCGGTTAAGCAAAACGCCCCCGGACTGAATGTCCGGGGGCGTTCCTTGTCTGCCTGTTTCTTTTTCGTGACTCTTCGTGGCCCTAATCTTCGTGGCCTTCGTGGGAGAAAACTTCAACAGTTGAGGCGTTTACCTCACCGGACCACCCAGGGGTGAACGGGGTGAGCCGCTTGCCAGGAAGCCACCGTAGCCGGGCTGCTGTTCCAGTACGCCCTGGTTGAGCAGCACCTGTCCCCGAAGCAGCGTCATGTGGGGGCGACCCTGCACCTGCCACCCCTCGAACAGGGTGTAACCGGCGTTGCTGTGGTGGTCACGCGAAGTAATGATGCGGTCGCTCCCCGGGTCCAGTATCAGCAGGTCGGCGTCGGAACCCACCTGTATAACTCCCTTTCGGGGGTAGAGGCCAAAGACGCGGGCAGGGTTCTCCGACATTACCCGCGCCAGCCACCAAATGGGTAGCCCTCGCTTTACCACCCCCTCGCTGTACATCAGGGGCACTAGGGTCTCCACCCCCGGCGATCCGAAGGGCACCGAGGCGCCATTTGCATCCACGAAAATGTTGTCCCAGCCCACCTGCTTCAACTCCTGGGGGTAGGGGGCATGGTCGCTGGCGGTGATGGAGATGTGGCCTTGCTCCAGGCCGCGCCACAGGGCGTCCTGGTCCGGACCGTCCGCCGGTCGCAGGGGCGGTCCAATCTTGGCCAGGGGGCCGTACTTGGCCATCTCCTCGTCGGACAGCAGCAGGTACTGGGGGCAAGACTCGGTCCAGATGCGCTGTCCCATGGCCTGGGCCTGCTTGATCCGCTCCAGGCCAAGCTGGGTGCTCAGGTGCACCACGTAGGTGGGACAGTTGGTGGCCGCTGCCATCTTCACCGCCCGGTTGATGGCTTCTTCCTCGGCCCAGTCGGGGCAGGCCGAAGGGAAGTCGGTAGGGTGGGTGTGCCCTTCCGAAAGTAGCTTGTTCTCCAGGTACTCGATGATGTTGCCGCTTTCGCAGTGAAGCTGCAGTACGCCGCCTCCCTTCGCCACCATTTCCATTGACTGGCAGATGTAGTCGTCGTCGCACATCCGGTAGGGGCGCTTCTTGTAGGTCATGAACATCTTGTAGGACTTGACGCCCATGTCCAGGGCCTCGGGCAGGCTGTTAAGGATGTTTGGCCGATTTTGCAGGATGAAATGGAAGGCGAAGTCGGTGACCGCCGTGCGTTCCACCTCCTCGCGGCAGCGGTTGATGGCTTCGGGCAGGGTCTCGTCGCCCTCCAGGTTGTAGGTGCCGAAGGGGACCAGCGTGGTCAGGCCGGCGTGGGCGGCGGCCAGCGACCCCAGGGCATAGTTGTCGTGGCCGTCCAGGTGGACGTGGCAGTCGATCAGCCCGGGCAGCACGAACATGCCGGAGGCGTCGATGTACCTGTCCGCCGGGGGCAGCAGATTTTCTGGCCCGATGGCGGCGATTTCGCCCCCGTCAATGGCAATGGAGGCCTCGTAAACCTGGGAGGAGGTAACAATCTGGCCTCCTACGACAATGGTGTCCACGTGCCGGTCGCTGCGGTTGGTGGTCATGGGGGGCCTCCTTGTGGGGTTGAGAATTGCCGAGAGTATAACTGATTTGTCCTTCCAAATAGAACAAACGCTGCCGTCGCCGGTGGGTGAGACTACCATAGTGACAGTTGCCAATTGACAGCAATGCCACCGATGCTAACATCATCCAAACGTTGGAAGTGGAGGTGTGCAGAATGCCTAATACGCTGGTTGACCTGATTGAACGGGCCCCTTGGCGGGAGGCGGTAACTTATCGGGAGACGTGGCCCCATGAGTACGTGCTTACCAGCAAGGACAACTGCGCCGACTTGCTGGCACTTATTGTTGAGCGGTGGAAGGCCGGGGAGGGCGTGTCATGTCGTTTCTTTAACATGGAAAACACTTACCTGTTCATAGGCGAGCACAAGTATTGGATTATGGTCCCATACGATGAATTTGACTGGGACGTGGCGCGGGTTGAAGACTACGTGCTGAATCGGGCCCGACTGTACCGCGACCGGCGGGACTTTGTGATTCAGCCGGGGGATACGGGTATGAGGGAGGATTACCCGGTGGAGGCGGCGGGGGTGTGATTAGTCCACGAATGTAAATGAGTGCATCTGATCATGTTTCTTAAGGTGTCTTGGCTAGCAAACCTATCAGGTTTCGTTGTTGATAGAACTTACAGGGGAAGTTAATTTGATCAAAATAATCAGTTGGAACATGGGAAAGCGGAGCCAACCTTGGCGTGATTTGCTGGAGACGGATGCAGACATAGCCTTGTTACAGGAAGTGGGTTCTGTACCTGATGAGGTTGCCGGTCGTCTGGAGATTGGCGAACCTCATCACTATGGGGCACAGTCGGCGAGCTATGATCGATGGCCAATGATCGTAAGATTGTCTGATAGAGTTGAAATCCAGCGGTTTCGTCAAACTGGATTTGAAGGGAATGTTGCGGAGGATGAAATCGCCGTGAGCTGTCCCGGAACCGTCGCTGCAGCTCGAATTATCCCGCTAGACGGCCAAGAACCGTTTCTAGCCTTTTCAATGTATTCCCGCTGGTTGAACATACATCCTGCAAGTTATCGTCGACAAATAAGGATCTATTCCGATGCGTCGACACATCGGATAATCTCTGACATAAGTGCGTTTATTGGTCACCTAAACCCTGCAACCCACCGTATTTTGGCGGCAGGCGATCTAAACGTCATATATGGAGCGCTAGAAGGGCACCACTTGGAACTCCCTCAGCGTGCACAGAGTGTATTCGACAGAATGCGGTCAATCGGCTTGGAATTTATAGGTCCGAGGTACCCTCACGGCAGGCAGGCCAACCCACCAGCAGTTGGCCTGCCTAAGGACACAGCTAATGTCCCAACTTACTTCACCACGAGAGAAACCAAAGAAACGGCCCAAAACCAACTTGATTATGTGTTTGCGTCAAAAGGATTCCATCAGGGAATACAGGTCAGGGCATTAAACGAAATTGAAGAGTGGGGCTCAAGTGACCACTGCCGGATTACAATCGACGTGGAACAAGCCTAACCAGGCCCGAGGTACAACCCTATCAACGCCACTTCCCCACCCCTTCCCGCAGCCGGCCAAACCCCAGCTCATCGCAGAGGTGCTGGTAGGGATCCTGGTGGGCGCCTTGCCATTCCAGGTCCGGAACTATTTCCGCGATGGGGACGTCGAGGCGGAGGGTGGCCAGGTGGCGGTAGAGGAGGGCTGCTTCCATGTTGTCGGCCAGGCTGGCGGCCAGGGATTTGGCGCCGCGCACGTTGATGGCCCAGTCGGAGGCATCGGCGGGGATGGCCTCGATGTGGCCGTAGTGGTCCAGCACCTGGGCGGTGCTCTTGGCGCCCCAGCGGGGAATGCCTGGGATGCCGTCGGCGCTGTCGCCCACCAGCCCCAGGTAATCGGGGATGGAGGCGGGTGACACACCAAACTTTTCGCGTACTCCGGCTTCGTTCATTATCGTTTCCCTGCGCCGGTCGAGGGCAACCACGCGGTCACCCCGTATGACTTGCGACAGGTCCTTGTCCGGCGAGCACAGGACAATCTGCTCCACCCCGGGCTCGTCCTGCCAGCGGACCGCCGCCGCGCCCAGGGCATCGTCCGCCTCAAACTCCGTCATCGGCCACACGACCAGGCCCAAAGCCGCCGCCGCCCGTTCCGCCAGGGGAAACTGGGTCAGCAGCTCCGGAGGCGTTCCCTCGCCCGTCTTGTACCCGTCAAAAAGCTGGTTGCGGAAAGAAAGGATTTCGCTGTCGAAGGCCACGGCAACGTGGGAGACGTCGGGCTGACGGAGCAGGCTGACAAGGGTCTGCACCAGGCCCCTCACCGCGCCCACCTCGCGGCCATCGGGCGCAGAAATGGAGGGCATGGCGAAGAAGGCCCGGAACAACTCGTAAGTCCCGTCAACCAGGTGAACTTTCATCCCCTCTCTCGTTTATTTAACATGGATTAACAGGATGTACAGGATGATTTTGTTTCTACTTTAGTATTTCATCCTGTCTATTCTGGGGGTCAATGTGTGACTCCGATTCGGCTACAAGCTTTCCAGAATGCGGGCTATGCGTTCGACGCCTTCCAGCACCCGTTCGGCGGGTGAGCGCATGAGGGCAATGCGGAAGTGACCCTCGCCACTCTCCCCGAAGCCGGCGCCAGGAGTCACTACCACGCCCTCCTGTTCTACCAGCAGGTCTGCCAGTTCGGCCGAGGTCAGGTCCGCCGAATAACGGGGAAACAGGAAGGTTGCGCCTTCGGGCAGGGGACAATGGATCCCGGGGACCTGGTAGAGGCGGTCGGCGCACCGGATGCGCAACTCGTTGCAGTCCTCCCGCCACCGCGCCACGTGGTCCTGCGGGCCCTGCAGCGCGGCCACCCCGGCCATCTGCACAAAGGGAGAAACGAAGCTCGCCGTCTGTTCCTGGACTTTCAGCAGCGGGTCCAGCAGGTCGGACTGGGCCACAATGCACCCCAGCCGCCAGCCGGCCATGGAGTAGGCCTTGGTGAAGGTGTAGCTGGTCAAGGTCCGCTCGGCCATGCCGTCCAGGTTGGCAATGGTCAGGTGGCTGCTGGAATCGTAGGTGAAGTACTCGTAGGTCTCATCGCAGACCACCAGGAGATCATGCTCCCGGGCTACCCGGGCCACCGCCTCCAGTTCCTCCAGGGTGTAAACCCGCCCCGTGGGGTTGTTGGGGTTGTTGATAATAATCATCCTGGTCTGGGGGGTGACGTACTCCTCAAGCTGCTCGTAGCTGATGTAGTACTCCTCCTCTTCGCTGAGGGGTACTGCCACGGGCGTTCCTTCCGCCATCTCCACCTGCTGGCGGAAGCTGACCCAGGTCGGCTCAAGCACCAATACCTCGTCGCCCCGCTCAATGTAGGCGTTGATAGCGTCGTACAGGCCCATCTTGCTGCCGGGGGTTACCAGGATGTCCCCGTCGGGATCCACGGTGCGGCCGTTGTGGGCCCGCAGCTTTTGGGCCATGGCCCGCCGCCATTCGGGCAGGCCCCGTGAAGAGCTGATGTTGGTGAGCCCCTGGTTCAGGGCCTGAACACCGGCGTCAATGATGTGTTGCGGCGTAACGTGGTGGGGGCTGGACTGGCCCAGGTCTATGACATCGTGACCCTGCCTGGCCAGTTGGCGGGCCTTTTCTCCGGCGGTAAGGGTGGCCGGTGGCTGCACTCGCTGGATGCGAGAGGCGGGAGTGCGGGCCATGGTTGCTCTCCTCAACATTGGGATCGGCGCTTGCGCCGTCGCTAGGTGTTGAGTCTATCACAACCCGCCCGCTGCGGGACTCCCGCTCGGACCGTCGGGCGCGGTCTTACGATTATCTGCAGGGCGCCAACTCTTCCCTTTGCCCTGATCCTGCCGAAGGGCTGTCCGTTCGTGGTTCGACAAGCCTGTCCTGATTCTGCCCGATGCCACCCAGGACTTAACCGAATTGAACCCTATTCGCCGTACCCGGCCAGTTGGTCGGCGTTCTCCAGCAAGTCCAGCACCAGGGCCGTAACGTCGCCCAGCAGTTCGGGGTTGATGTGTTCCATAGTGTCTTCCGGCGAGTTGATGCGATGCAGGTCATCGGCCTGGAAGTAAATGATGGGCACCCAGGCCTCTCGGAAGGGAAGATGGTCGCTGGCGCCCCGCGCGCTGCCCGTCCTTCCGGCGATGGAAAGGGCTTCCCGATTGGCGGTCTCCAGCACGTGGCTGGCGGCCCACCGGTCACCGGAAACGCGCAGGTGAGCGCCGGATCCCACCGAGTCCAGGTTGATCATAAGGAAAATGTCGTCCAGGTCTTCTGCTGGCAGGCTTTCGACGTAGTACTCGCTGCCGTGCAGGCCTGTCTCCTCCGAGCCAAAGGCGATGAAGCGCAGGGTGAAGGGGAAGGAACGCCCGGCCACAGCTTCGGCCACGGCCATCAGTGCTCCCATTCCGGAGGCATTATCCGATGCCCCCACTGAGTTGGGCACGGTGTCGTAGTGCGCCCCCAGCACGATGACCCCTTCGCCGGTTCCGGGAATCTCGGCTATCAAGTTGCGCGAAGGAATGGCGTTGTCCTCCACCGCCACCGTCGCCTCGACGACCTCGCCCTGGTCCAGCAACTCCTTCAGTTCCAGTCCGTCGGCCCGGGAAAGTGAAATGGCGGGAATCTGGCTGCGGCCCCCCAGCGTGGCCCCGGAAGGAACCGGACACGTTGTTGAAGATTACGGCGGCCACGGCTCCCTCGCTGGCTACCTGGGCCACCTTGGTGCCGAAGGTAATCTCCCCTCGTTCGATCAGGGCGATTTTGCCTTCCAGTCCTTCTGATGGCATATCTCCCGGCTTGCCCAGTCCCACAAATACCAGGGGCCCGACGGCTCTTCCCCCGGCGGTTCCGCTCAGGGTGTTGGCCTCCAGTTCCTGCTGTTCGGGTACGTCGGCGCTGAAGCTGGCCGTGGGAGCATCCCACGAAAAGTCCTGCACCTCAGGGTCATAGCCCAGTTCTTCAAGCCGCTGTACCAGGAACTCCGCTGCTTCCAGCTCCAGGTCGGTGCCGCTGGTCCGGGGGCCCAGGTCTTCCGCCAGTTCGCTGAGATAGCTGAAGGCCCGCTCCTCCAATTGGCCAATGTTGTCAAATATCGCCTTGCTGGCCGCCGAAGGCTCTGCCTCAACAGGTTCCGTGATTTCCGGTATCGCTGTGGGTTCTTCCTCTGCTACGGCCGACGCCTGGGTTGGCGTGGGGACCGCAGTGGGTGTATTCGACGGCGGCGCGACTGTGGGTTCCAGTGTCGGGGCCGCGGTTACTTCCCGTACTTGCTCTGCGGGCGCGGCGACCTCCGGCGCGGGTGTGGGCGATCCGGGAAAACATGCGACGGCGCTCAGCCACAACAGGGCCAGACCGACTGCGCCGGGGATGATGAAACGGACTTTGCGAGTAATAACGCTCATTTGAACACTCGCCACGTAAGAGAGATTTACCACTTATACGGCGCGGACGCGTTGCAGGATTTGCCGTCCTGCAACAGACGGAGTCCGAAGGCCCCCCGCGTTGTCCGTAAGTGATAAGACTTGCCCCCGCAGTCCAGAACGGTCGGCGGGGGCAGGCAGGTTTACAGGATTACAACTGCTGGCGTATCTAAACGTTGCGCAGTTTGGGGTCAAGCCGGTCGCGAAGCCAGTCACCCAGCAGGTTCATGGACAGCACGGACAGCAGAATTGCGGTGCCGGGCCAGACGGTCAGCCACCACGACGTTACCAGCAGTTCCCTGCCGTCGGCCACCATCAGGCCCCAGGCCGGCGTGGGGCGGGGCAGACCGGCGCCCAGGAAGCTGAGGGTCGATTCCAGCAATATGACCTGACCCACTTCCAGGGTGGCCAGAACGATGATGGTGTTCACTATATTAGGGAAGACGTGCCGGAAGATGATCCGCACGTTGGATGCCCCCGCAACCTTGGCGCGGGCCACAAAGTCCTGGCCCTTGATGCTCAGGGTTTCTCCCCGGACCAGCCGGGCGTAGCGTGACCAGAAGATGGACACAATGACGATAATCACCGTTTGGAAGCTTGGCCCCAGCACCACCGCCAGTACCAGGGCAAACAGGATCGCAGGCATGGAAAGGCAGATGTCCACCGCCCGCATTACAATGTGGTCGATGTTTCCGCCGAAATAACCGGCGACCATGCCCAGGATGGTGCCTATGGTGCCAGCCAGGAAAATGGATATGGCCGCTACCGTCAGCGAGACCCGGGCGCCGTAAACGATGCGGCTGAGAATGTCCCTGCCCTGCTTGTCAGTGCCCAGGAGATGCTTGGTGGTACCAGCCTTCGTGGCAAAAATGCCTTCCCCTTCGGCTTCAACCCAGAAGGGCGGAGCCAGCCGATCGGCCAGGCTGCCTACCACCGGATCGTGGGGGGCAACCCAGCCGGCGAATATGGCCGGCAACACCAGAACAAAAAGAAGAATGGCCACCGGGATAATGGGGTACCGTCGCGCGGAGCCCAGGGCCCGCCAGACCTGGCCAGCGGTCCTTGCGCCAGGAACGGCGCCCCGTACTGCCAAATTTGCCATAGGATAAAATCTCCTCCGCCTTCGCTATCTCCCTAGTGGGTGTAGCGTATGCGCGGGTCCAGGTATGCGTAAGCAATATCCACGAGCAGGTTGGCGCCAATGTATATGGCAGCAAAGAAAATTACTACCGACTGAACTACCGAGAAATCCTTGGCTCTCAAGGCGTCGATAGCAAGCAGTCCCACACCGGGCCAGGAGAAGATTGACTCAATAACCACCGAACCGGTCATGGCGCCGCCCAGAATCAGCCCAAAATATGTAATGGGCGCGATGAGGGCGTTGCGAAGCGAGTGCTTCCAGATTACGGAACTCTCTCGTAGTCCCTTGATGCGCGCCAGCTTGATGTATTCGGTGTCCAGCACCTCCAGCATAGAGGAGCGGGTCAGGCGCATCAGGGCCGCCACCTGGAAATAACCCAGCGCAATGCCGGGCATGAGCAAGTGCTTCCAGGTGCCTCTGCCTGAAGTAGGCAGCCATCCCAGTTGGACGGCAAACACCCACATCAGCATGAGCGCAATCCAGAAGTTGGGGAGAGATTGACCTAAAAGGGCAATAATCTTCCCGGCAAAATCTATGCCCGTATCTTTCTTTACCGCGACGATTACACCAAGCGGGACGGCAATTACGGCGCTGACCACCAGGGCGATGGCTGCCAGTTCGATGGTTGCGGGAAGACGCTGCCACAGCAGTTCGCGAGCGTCCTTACCGGAGAAACGAATGGACTCGCCGAACTTGCCCGTGGCAAAGTTGCCGACATAGGTGAAGTACTGGATGTGAAGGGGCTTGTCCAGACCCCAGTAAGCCCGAACCCTGGCGTAGTCTTCGGCAGTGGCATCCACGTCCAGCAGGGTGTCCAGCGGATCCCCTGACATGCGTCCCAACCCAAAGACAATGATGCTCACAGCCATCAGGGCGATTATCGAGTGGAGCAGCCGAACCAATATGAAGCGTTGCATATTGCTTTTCCTGAGGGCTTCAGGTCGGGTAAGCTACTACCTGTAAACCCCCGATCTGGCTATTAGAAAGAACACAAGACAAAAAGGCCAAGAGTCACCAATCCCGCCTGGCCTTAGCGTTTAGGCAATATATTCTACCCATATGGGTATGTCAATACTCGGTATTCCTCTTCGTATCGCCCGCCCCACTGCAAAACTGCCAGAGCCCTTTCGACGCGCTTTTTCGCAAGAGGGCACCGAGATTTGCTTTGCATTCAGAATGTACCAATGGCAAGAGAAACACCGGGCCAGGGGCGACTTCATCAAGAAGGGCGGATGGGGCAACGTTATCGCCATGCGGTCCCTGACCACCCGCATTCCGGTGTGGAGCTTTGCCGCAACCGGTAACGGCGAAGGTTACGAGACCGACCGCCAGGACCAGAATTGCCAGAAATACCTGAATTACATCGGCCTGGAGACAGTTGACCGCGCGGTCATAGACCGGTTGATCCGGGAGATTGGCGACGACCCGTTCTACCGCTTTGCCGACATTCCCTTCTTCGGTTTCGCTTGATGGTCATGTACAACACTGAGGTGGTGGAGAAGTGGAGCTTCCCTGGCATCTTTCATCCAGGACCGGTCACTGGGATTTGTTGAAGGGAGCCCAGTAGCGATATTCGCGCAAACGGCGCTCTGCAAGATCGCCCTACCGCTATAGATCACAGATGTCTTACTGAATTATGCGAGAAAGCCGTCTGTTTATACAGTTCACTTCGCTACTGATCCTCGTATATAGATGATTGCATTCATTATTACGCCAGATATAGATGAATATTGCCTATTGAAACCCTGAAAAATAGAGGGATATACTCGGTCAGATTTCCGGGAGGACAAGGCGTTCTTGCCTTCCGGAGGCTTGTATCCCAAGTTAAGAATTGGGGAGGTAATTTTAATATGGGTTTTTGGTCGAAAAAGGGACCCCGCGCACTATTAGCTGGTGCTTTAATTAGTGTGCTCGCCTTCGTGGTGGCCTGCGGCAGTTCCGCTCCCGAGGTCAGGGAGGTTGTCCGCGAGGTAGAAGTCCCTGTTGAAGTAGAAAAAGAGGTCGTCCGCGAGGTAGAAGTCCCTGTCGAAGTAGAAAAAGAGATTGTCAGGGAAGTCGAGGTACTCAAGGAAGTCGAGGTAGTCAAGGAAGTACCCAAGGAAACCGTTGTTGAAAGGACGGTTATCGCCACTCCTACGCCCATACCCGTTAGCGCCGGTCCGGTGGAAACCAAGGTGGACCGGGTGATATACGCCCTGGGCGAAGTGCAGGAGACCAACCGGCACTGGACTGTCGGCCGCCCCTCCTACTACCAGTTTGACCCCTACTCCGAAACTCTGATAGGGATTGACTCGGTAACCAACGCACGCATCCCCCGTCTGGCCAAGAGCTGGGAATCCAGCCCGGATGGCAGGGAATGGACCCTGTACCTTGAGGAAGGTGTCCCCTTCCATTTTGATTGGGGAGAGTTCACTTCTGCAGACGTGATAGCGTCCTTTGATCGCATCCTGGGCGACGACTCCCAGGTATCTGCGGCCTCATTCTTCGATGACACGACTTATGAGGCGGTGGACGACTACACCGTAAAGCTGGTTTTCCCCTCCATAGCTCTTGATACACCGGCTATCTTGTCTCGCGGCTTTGGCGGCGGCGAAATTATGATGCTGAGCAAGAGCCAGTTCGATGAAGTGGGCGTCGACGGTTTCGACGAAAAGCCCGCTGGCACCGGCTCGTATATGTATGGCGGCAGGACAGATGGCCAGAACATCTGGTTCGAGAAGGCCCCTCAGCCCCACTGGCGGGGTGAGAACCCGGACTTCCAGGAAGTGGAACTGCGCTGGGTTCGCGAAGACCTTACCCGGTTGGCTGCCTTGCTGACCGAAGAAATCCACATCGCCGCCCTGTCCCGGGAGTTGCAGCTGGAAGCTGCGCGGAACGGCATGGAAAATGCCGAGGCCGGCGCTCCCACCCACTACCTGACCATGTTCCTGGGTGGCCAGTATTATCTTGACGGTGACACATCCTACGATCCCACCATACCCTGGGCCAGCCCCGAGCACGGCAAGATTATCCGCCAGGCCATGAACAAGGCTATTGACCGGGACGCGATGCTCGAGCACGTCCTCAAGGGCCAGGGAAGCCTTATGCTCCTGACCCAGTTCCACCCGGTTCTAGGCGTATGGAACGAACAGTGGGAAGCGGATTGGGAAGAACAGTATGGCTACGATCCTGAGGCAGCCAAGGCCTTGATGGCCCAGGCCGGCTACAGCACCGAGAACCCGATGCCCTTCACTTCCTACAATTACTTCTCGTCCGACGAACCGGAAACGGCGGTAATGCTGGAAGCCCTGATTAACTTCTGGCAGCCCATCGGTATTGATGTAACCCTGCTCGACAGCGAATGGGGAACCGTTCGAGGGGAATATCGATCCAAGGGCGACTTCATAAAGAAGGGCGGTTGGGGCAACGTAATCACCATGCGCTCCCTGACCAACCGCCTGCGCAGCTGGTCAACTGTCGGCAATGCAAATCCCGAAGCTCCTGGCGGCTACAACGGCGGTCCTGGCTACTTCTCTCCGGTAATTGAGAAGAACTACGCCGAGTTCCAGGGTCTCCAGGAAGTTGACAACGACCGAATTAATGAGTTGCTGCTGGAAGTGGGCAACGACAAGTTCTACAACTTTGCCGATATCCCCTTCTTCTGGTTCACACTGCAGGTAACATTCAATCCTAATGTCGTGGAAAGCTGGACATTCCCCGGTACTGCCGGTTCCAAGACCAGCCACTGGGATCTGTTGAAGGCTGCCCAGTAAGCTGAACCCACGGCCAAACCCTGATGCGCAGGGTCTAAAAGCGGCATAATGGCCTCCCGGGGCATCCCCGGGGGGCCAGCTTTTAGTGTCTGTGGTATCATCCCTGCTGCAGATTCCTGGAGCAAAGGGCTCGATTCCCAATCCCCCTGCTCCCCCCGAACAGGAGCATTGTTTCACGACTGTGGTGATGCTTCGGAATTACCCAGGTGTAATTGAGAAATACGGAGGAATAATGGCGACACAAACGCAGGAAATCAGGAACATGCGGCTAATCTCCCACCATGACCTGAACGGCTACGGGAACATTGGTGAGGGCGTCCACCTGCACGTGACATCGGACGGCCGCCGCGTCCTCTACATGGCCCACGAGAGCGCCCCCAAGGACATCACCAGCGTGGACGTTACCGACATTGCCAATCCCCGCCTGCTGGCCCAGACGGAACTGGCCTACGGCCACCTGCGCTCCAACTCCCTGTCCATCGTGGACGACACCATGCTGGTGGCCTACCAGTCCCTGGAACCCGGGCAGCCGGGTACGGGCATGGGCGTGTACAACATCAGCAACCCCGAGGAACCCCGCCAGATCGGCTTCATGGACCTGGGCGGCGAGTACTCCCGCGGCTGCCACTGCCTCTGGTGGGTCGAGGGCAACTATGCCCATCTGTCCACCGGCGCCGCCGACTTCCAGCCCCGCAACCAGAAGGACGACCAGTTCTACATGATAGTGGACGTCTCCGACCCGACTTCTCCGCAGGAGGCGGGCCGCTGGTGGTTCCCGGGCACCCGTGAAGGCGACTCCGACCCCATGCCGGCCCGCCATCCCCAGTTCGACGCCGGACACCGCCTGCACAACGGCAACGTCTATCCCGAGCGCCCCGACCGGGCCTATTGCGCCTATATGGACTCCGGCGTGGTTATCCTGGACATCGAGGACAAGTCCAACCCGAAGATGGTCAGCCACATCAACTACGCCCCGCCATTCCCGGGCTTTACCCACACGGTCCTGCCCCTGTTTAACCGCGACCTGATGCTGGTAACCCAGGAGGCAGTGCGGCTGGGCGGCGAGGACTACCCCAAGCTGATGTGGATGATGGACATCCGGGACGAGACCAACCCCATTATCATCAGCACCCTGCCCATGCCGGATACGGACGACTACTTCAATCGCCCCGGCCGGTTCGGCGCCCACAACGTTTACGAGAATCAGCCCGGTTCGACCTGCTTCTTCTCGGACAACCTGATTTTCGCCACCCTGTTCAATGCCGGCGTGCGGGTTTACGACACCAGCGACCCCTTCCGTCCTGAAGAGGTTGCCTACTTCGTGCCGGAGATACCCGACGGCGCCCCGTCCAACGGCATCAACGACGTGTACGTGGACGAAAACGGAATTATGTACGTGGTGGACCGCCTGAAGGGTGGACTCTACATCCTCGAACTGACCATCTAGCAGGATGCTACTGTTGGAGCCAAGGCAGGGCCGTTGAGCCGTTATTCAAGGATTACCCAGCCAGCCCTCGACTGCGCCGGCAATACGGCGACTCAGGGAACAAATACCGCCCCGTATCTCTCTCGAAGTGGAGGTGCGGGGCGGAACTATTCCTGGCGGGGACAAACTACTGGCGTCCCCGCAGCATCAGGAATGCCAGGGGCACGGAAGAGGCCAGAACCAGCAGCAGGGCGGGGGCCGCCGCCTGGGCAAAGAAAGCCTCCGAGGCGGCGCTCCATATCGATGTGGCCAGGGTGGGAAAGCCAGTGGGCCGCAGGATCAGCGTGGCCGGCAGTTCCTTCATCGTCAGCAGGAACACCAGGGCCGCCCCCGAAAGCAGTCCGGGTCTCACCAGCGGCAGGGTGATGGAGGCGAATACCTGGGGAGGTGTCCGGCCCAGGCTGCGGGCCGCGTCCTCCACCCGGGGGTTGACCTGCAGGACCGACGACCTGATGGACCCGACGGCGGCAGGCAGGAACAGCACCACGTAGGCGAAAATCAACAGGGTCAGATTCTGGTAAAGGAATCTGGCAAAGTTGGCTCCAAAGAAGACCAGGCCCAGCGCCACCGCAATGCCGGGCAGGGCAAACCCCACGTAGGTTATGCGCTCCAGCAGGGAACTCAAAGGCCCTGGATGGCGTACCGCGAGGGTGGCTATGGGAAATGCCGCCAGCACCGCTACCCCGGCAGCCAGGGCGGATACCAGCAGAGAGTTGCCCGCCGCCTCCCACAGCAGAAGCAAAGGTTCCCCCGCCGCTACGCCCCTCACTACCCAGTAGGCCAGAACCGCCATGGGAAGAACCAGGGATACCAGGGTAATGAGGCCACAAAACGCAAAGCTTGGCCATTTCCACCGGCCCAGGGGCACTGTCTGGGTGGGGCGGGCCACCCCCTGGTCCACCCGATAGTAGCGCGTCCTTCCCCTGGAGAAATACTCGCCCAGCAGGAACGCCAGCGCCAGCGCCACCAGGGCAAGCGAGAATGCGGCGCCCAGGGTACGGTCCAGGGCCGACTCGTACTGAATGAAAATCGCCCAGGTGAAGGTCTCGTAGCGCAGCAGGGAAACGGCCCCAAAATCGCTTAAGGTATAAAGACCTGCGAGCAACCCTCCCGCGGCCATAGCCGGCCGCAGCAGGGGCACCGAAACCCGCCAGAAGGTGGCCCGCCAGCTGTACCCAAGTCCCCTGGAGGACTCTTCCAGGCTGGGGTCCAGCCTCAGAATGGCGGCACGGACCGTCAGGAAAACGTAGGGATAGCTGAGGAGGGTCAACGTAAGAGCTGCCCCGGGAAAGCCGTTGATGTCCGGCAGTCGTTCCAGCCCCACCAGCCCTTCCAGGAACCCCTGCAGCATGCCCCTCGGACCCAGCGCCACTACCACGGCGAAGCCGGCTACGTAGCTGGGAATAACCAGGGGCAGAGTTACCACCACTCCCCAGATTCTTGCCAGGGGCAGGTCGGACCGCACCGTCAGCCAGGCCAGGGGCACGGCTATCACCAGCGATGCGAAGGTAACCGCGCCCACCAGCAACAGGGTTCGGAGGAGCAGTTCCAGTACTCGCCACCGCAGCAAAGCCTCCCAGAATTCCTGGCCTGCTCCCAGGGAGCGGATCACCAGGTAACCTGGGGACAGCAACAGCAACAGACCGATGGCCAGGGCCGGAACCCACAGAATCGGCGAAGGGCCATTTATGAAGCTGACCCGGCGCAGGGCCGGGCCGAGGGATTTCAAAATTGGTGCAGCCAAAGGCGTGTTTCAGTCCCGATTTCAGAGGGCAGTCAGCCCATTATGGCAGAACTCCCGTATCCTGCAACAAAGCCTGAGTTCCGGCCAGGTCCGTCAGGTCGCCGGCGGTCAGGTCCGGCTTAACAATTTCGTCCAGCGCTACCAGCACATGCTGGGTGTTTACCCCATCTACCAGGGGGTACTCGAAAGTCTGCGCGGCAAAATATTGCTGGGCTACCGGAGACAGCATGAACTGCAGGAACCTTTCAGCGTTTTCCGGGTTATCGGCTGTGTTCAGGATACCAGCGCCTGAAACCATTACTATGGACCCGGGTCCACCCGCCCGTGGATGGTAGTTGCGGGCCGGGAAGTCCTCTCCCTCCTCGGCCAGGAAGCGGAAGAGGTAGTAGTGGTTCACAAAACCCACGTCAATCTCCCCGGAGGCTGCCGCAGCCACTTGGGGAGTGTTCTTGGGATAGACCCTTGGGTCGTTGGCCTGGACCCCTTCCAGCCATTGCCGGGTCCGCTCCTCTCCCCACTGGGAGCGCATGGCGGTCACCATGGTCTGGAATGAAGCGTTGGTTGGCGCCCAGCCGATGCGGTCCTTCCACTCAGGGTCAGTAAACCCGAACATATCGTCCGGCAAGTCTGCTTCGGTAAGATTCTCCGAGTTGTAAACCACGGTGCGAGCCCGACCGGAAATGCCTACCCATTTTCCGTTGGGCGACTGCGCCCACTCTGGCACCTTTTGCAGGACGCTGGCCTGCAGGGAGGCCAACTGGGACTCTACTGTTCCCAGCCCTCCGGGATCCTGAGCAAAGAAGATATCCGCCGGCGAATTCTCGCCCTCTTCCAGAAGGGTCGCGGCCAGCTGACCCGTATTGGCGTACCTGACCTCCACATCTATTCCCGTGGCTTCGGCGAACTGACTGATAATGTTATCGACCAGGGACTCACTGCGGCCGGAGTAAACCACCAGCTTGCCGGTGTCCGCTTCCTTCTCGACTACTACCTCAACGGGCATCTCCTTGACAACCTCGCGGGCGCAGCCTGTCGCCAGCATGGCAACAATTAGAACACTCAGTATTATAGCCAGGTAGCTCCGGCCGGCATGGTGAGACCTCGACATGGGTGCCCTCCTTGTAAATAAAGACATTCCTGAGATTACCGGCCACGGCCCGTGCTTCTTATCTGGGCAATGACGGCGCGTGTCCACTGCTCCTGCCCGGGGAGGAGGACAGGTAAAAGCAGTGGACACGCCGGGCAATATTCTTCTCATAAAGATGTACATCACTCCTTAATAAATATACACACTGTAATTTTGAGAGAATATAGCAGGCTAAAAAATTAAAGTCAACACTTATTCCACAAATAAACGCACGAGAGTTGTTCAGTGGTATTGGTTCAGGAGACGCGCAGACATTACGGGTTTCCGGACCAATTTTGTATGCAGCGGTTTTGCCACTCTGTACCGTGGCGCGGCATAAAATCCGCTTGCCAGGGCCAGGGTTTGTTGTAAGGGCTTGCGTGTGAGACCGCCATTTGGCAGCGTCCAACTCAGGTATTTTCCGGAAGGTTATAGCTGTTGCGGCGTACGTTAAATTGCCAACAATTGCAGTTAATAGAGGTGGCGCCGTATTGGAGACCCATGGGGCGTGGTTGCTGTAGTGTTCCGTGAAAGAACTGCGGAATGTTCTGGCTAAACAATATGCAATAACTATTGCTTTTGTCTGTCATAACCCCTATTATTGTGTCGGCTTAAAAGGTTGAAAAGAACGTACGATAAGGGTATAGTGTGCCGACAGGGCAATAATGCTGATACGTAAATTGCAGCAGGTCGTTGGAGCCCTTTAAGGCACGGAGGCCGTCTTTGGTAATCAGGGACCGACTAGCTAAGGTTTCCCACCAGGACCCGGAACATGCAACAGGTACCGGCAGCGGAGTCGCAGATTGGGATTTTGCTTCTCCTGACGAAGCTCCTATGCTGGAGTGCGCCGGCCTGACCAAGCAGTTCGATGGCGTGGTTGTCCTTAACGGTTTCAGCGTTCAGGTCCCCCAGGGTCGCATCCTGGCCCTGCTGGGCCCCAGCGGTTGCGGCAAAACCACGGCCCTTCGCTTGATGGCCGGGTTTTCCAACCCAGACGCGGGCTCCATCAGGCTGGCATCGGAGACCGTTTACGATCAGGGCGGAAGCACTCCCCCCGAAAAGCGCCGGGTGGGCATGGTTTTCCAGGAAGGCGCTCTTTTCCCCCATCTCACCGTGGAACAGAACATCGCCTACGGATTGCCCAAGGGTGAAGACTCCTCCCAGCGCGTGGCCGACGTTGTGAAGCTGACCGGACTGGAAGGCCTGACCCAGCGTATGCCCTACGAACTGTCCGGTGGCCAGCAGCAGCGGGTGGCCCTTGCCCGGGCCCTTGCGCCACGCCCGGAACTGCTCCTGCTGGACGAACCTTTCTCCAACCTGGACCCCGGACTTCGCGAGCAGGTCCGCCGCGACGTTGTTGCCATCCTGCGTTCCAGCGGCATTACCGCCGTTTTCGTGACCCACGACCAGGATGAGGCCATGTACGTGGGCGACAGCATCGCCGTTATGAACCTGGGCAGCATTGAGCAGCAGGGAACACCGGCAGAGATCTTTCACCAACCGCGCAGCAAGTTTGTCGCCGAGTTCATCGGCATGGTGGACTTCGTACCCGCCCGGCAGGAGGGCGATACTTTCTCCACCTCTATAGGCTCCACCCAGTGGCCGTCCCACGTCGAGCGGGAAGGCGTTCTGGAAGCCATGGTTCGCCCCGACTGCATCGATTGCCACCCCTCAGAGGACGGCAATGGCGTCATTGTAGAGCGCGAGTTTCGGGGAGCCTTCTACCTGTACTGGATCGCCCTGGATGGTGGCGGAACGGTGCGCAGCCTTCTATCTCACACCGACGAGTACGATGTAGGTACCCGGGTGGCGGTTCAGGTCCGATGCGGCCACTCCCTCAAGCCCTTCGTTGACGGTGTCGCCCTCGAGGACTAGGCCAGGCCTCCCCCGGGATTTCCTCTTTCGCGGTTTCTCCTTGGCCTATTAAGCTCCGAACCCTCGGTGTATCTTGCCGGCGGGTAACGTTCGCGCTATCAGCCCTCCCTAATTTTTGCCGCCTCTCCGCTGGGCAGTAATGCATGCCATATGACAGCACGTCCTTCCAAAACAGTGACAAGGGCTGCAGTCCAAGCCGCACACACGCAAAGCCAGGGAACGGCAACCCTCCTGAACTTCTGCTGTCTCCCACATCGCTCCCTTCGTCGCTTTTCCCAACCGGGAGTGCCACTGTTGCACAAATTATTGAAATATATTATACTAAATATAGCTTTATATAATAATCATAAGAGTTTATTTACCGGATAAACATTGCTCGTCATTTCCAACTGCTTCTCGAAGCCGGAGGTGTCAACGACCACCAGTGTTCGAACGGGCAACAATGCTGTGCACAATTCAGGAGATTTGGCGGCCAGCCAAAGGAGGAACAGGCAATGAAATACAGCGCATCAAATTCACAGGGACCGAATATCACCACCCTGGTGGCATGCCTGGGCCTTTTCCTTCTTATTGTGACATTCACGGTATCAACCCTTTGTGCCACACCATCAGAGGCGGTGGACGCGGCCCCATTCGGTTCGCCAGGGATTGAAGCTGAAACTGCGCAAGCCCAAGCCCATCGGGACTCGCTTCAGCCCCCGCTGCCAGCGCAGGCAATACCCGCCCAGGCAGTAGAAGTATCAAACCACGAGGGTGTTGGCAATCACACTTACCCAAGCCTGCAGGTTATTTCCTTCTCCCTGGCGGGTTTGGCTTCTTCGGAACCGCGGTTCAATGGTTGGGCACCGGTAACGCCCGCCGAAACGAACCGGTTGTCACCCTTCGCTCCGGAGGCGGTGCAGGTTTCCTCCCTGGAGGACGCCTCCCTGATTTCATTGACTGTCGTTAAAGACGGAACCATGGCCGCGTTGACGCCGGGGTTTGACCCGGATGTAACCTCTTACGCACTCTCGGTCAATGCTGACTCCGTCAGCGTAGTCGCGGAGACGACGGAAGCCGGCGCACGCATAATCTCGACTACTGTCGGTGACGTCACCACTATTCAGGACCCGGCCAGCAACCGGCTTGCCGCCAGTGTTTCCCTGGCCGAGGACGCCATCACCGAATTTGCCGTGACCGTTCAAGCGAGAGATGGTGTGACAACTCGCATCTATCGTGTCGATCTGTACCGACCGTCGCCTGCTTCGGCGCCGCCCATTAACGCCAGCTTCGACTTCGGTTAACGGGCAGGGCCATCGCGTTTTAACGAATTGTCAACCTGAACTGCCAGGATTGTCATTGTTAACGAAGTGAGGAATCCAAATTCCTTTCCACAAGCTACCATTCGGACCCATAACCGGGGCCTGCGGAAGAATATCGGGCCCATCGGCGGGCTCAGGGCGGCACGACTCCCACTTGAGTGCACAGCCAGGAACAAGACGCGATTGTCCTGACCCTGCGGGCAACTTTTTTACCATTGCTGCTGCCCCGTTGTATAATTCATCCATCTCAGGCTATGCGCCCGATTAAGTGACGTTATAGCATGTGTGAATTGCGCAGCCACGCCACGTTAGCGAGGTAACTTTATGCCCAGGTCCAGGAAGGCGCCCTCCCGCGCCCAGGCAGCGATGGAAGACGAGGAAGATGGTCTTGAACGTTTTTCGGCGGTGACGGAAAACTACCTGCTCTGCCTGTACCGCCTGTGGGAAGACGCCGTCACGCCTACGGTGACCCAGCTTACCGACGCAATCAAGCAGTTGCCCTCCACCGAAGGACTGGGTTCCTCGGTACCCTCCGTGGCCGGCATGACTCGCCGGATGCAGAAGCAGGGCCTGGTGGACATTGGGTCGGACAAGCGCATCCGCCTGACCGGAAAGGGCTTCGAGGGCGGAGAGGATATTGCCCGTCGCCACCGGTTGGCCGAATGGCTGGTGGTCCGCCTGCTGGGAATGAACCTGGAATCCGCCCACATTGAGGCTCATCGCTTGGAGCACGGTATTTCCGGAGAACTGGAAGCCAAGCTGCGGGAAAGGCTGGACTATCCCGAAAAGTCGCCATTTGGCCGTCCGATACCAGGAGCCGGGGCCGCACCCCTGCCGCCCGACTGCATTACCCTGGACGCGGCCTCAGGGGACACAGAGTACGTGGTCGAGCGCATACCCGAAGAGGACCCCAACCTGTTGCGGTTCCTGGACGGCGCGCAAATTGTGCCGGAAAGCAGGGTAAGTGTTGCCGAAGCCACACCTTATCTGGGGGTAATGACGTTGGCCACGCCCACAGAGCAGGTGTCCATGGGCTTCAACGTGGCAAGACAGATCCTGGTGAGACCCGCCCAAACTGAAGTCGAGCAGGCCTGAAGTAAGGCAGTCCGCTGGTTCGACCGGGTTTTAGCCGCCGAACAGGCCCTTGAGGAAATTCAAAAAGCCCCCGCCCGACGACATTTCCAGCAGGCTCCGCAGCGCGCGTTGCTCCTGGCCCGGCTTGGGCATTATGTTGTGCTTGTCCAGGTCGAAGCGGGGAACTGATACGGAAGGTGGTACTGCCTGCCACAGGTCCCAGTCAATTTCCACCGTTGCCGCGCCAGGATTTACCGCGAAATAGGTGATGCCCACCTGCCGATTCAGATAAATGCCCGAATACCGCTGGCCATCTTTGCCCTTCAATATTCGGCTTGAGTTGGTCTGTCTTGGTCCCGATTGGTCTGTGTCGATTCCCAGGTCTCCGAGGATTCGCAGGTAGTCGGTTGCTGCTGCCATAACTTACCCCCAATGACGCGCAGATTTGCCGGTTATGCCTCTCGGATTGAATATCGCCAGGACGTAAAGCCTCCAGACCTCCAGACCTCCAGACAGCGCTGGCGCTGCCCCCAATAGAACCAGTAGTTGCTAGCCTCCCGCCAGCAGGGTTTCCCGTACTTCGGCCCAGCCCTCGGCCATTTGTCGCTCCGGGAAGGGCGCCATTTCCTCATCTCGCAGCACTTTCACCACCACAAACACCGGGCCCGGTTCCTTCATCACTTCTTCCAGCCCGATGAACAGTTCCTCAGGGTTTTCGAAACGGTAGGTGCGCGAGTAGCCGGCCCCCTCGGCCATGGAGGCGAAGTTCACGTTGTCCAGTCCCTCTACCGGAATCCCGTCGGTGGACAGGTGAGTGGCGTCGTCAAATACAAAGTGGACCAGATTTTCCGGCCGCGACTCACCAATGGTCGCCAGGGACCCCAGGTCCGTGCGCAGGGTAGCGTCGCAGTCCAGCACCAGCACTTTTCGTTCCGGCTGGGCCAGCGACAGACCCAGGCCCACTGCCGGGGCCCGGTCCATGCAGTCCGTCAGGTCAATATCCAGCTCTCGCCGTTCCGAAACCTGGTTCCAGTCCCGCAGCGCCGCCGAGGTCGATACCACCAGCGCGTCCTGCCGGTGGAAACTAATCGCCCTTGCCGCTTCCTTCGAGGGAATCACCAGTCGTCTCCTCCAGTTCCTTTTCCCGTTGCGCTGCCGTCCGGGCGGCCAGCTTTCGCGTGGTGGCCATCAGGTACAGGCCCCCCAGGATGAGCGCGCTTCCCGCCACCACGCCCAATGCCAATAGCACCGGGTTGTCATCCCGCAGCAGTCCCTGGTACAGCACCCAGAACCCCAGGGCAAAAATGCCCAGGCTTATCAGCCGCCCCAGCAGACTTCTGCTCAAGTCCTTTATCAAATGTTACAGCCGTTTCCAAGCATTGGGGACCGCCCCTCGCTGCACCCTTACGGGTTCAATATACAAACAAAACGAGGCGGCCAGCAAGGGGCCGCCTCGCGAACTGTTGCTCCCGGTAAAGAGGGGCTGCTCGACCTTAGCCGGACCTGGCGCCCAGGGCCGCCGGTACTTCGTCGAAGGCCATCTTGACCGTGCGGGGAGACCGCTGGCGGAACTGCACCGGCGTATTCTCAACCTGCGGCTCAACGGACAGATGGATGAACACCGGGCCGGTTGCGGCCAGGGCTTCATCAATGCCGGTGGTAAAGTCCTCCAGGTTGTCGTAGGAAAAGACCGCGGCGTATCCTGCTGCCTTGGCCATGCCTTCCCAGTCCTGGCAATCTGAGCCCGGAATGGGCTGCCCGCCGGTAACGGCATAGACCTTGTTGTTGAACAGGAAGTGATAGAAGTTGGTGGGAGCCTTGTTGGCCGAGGTTACCATGGTGCCCAGGTTCATCAAAAGGCTGCCATCCCCGTCCAGCACCATAACCTTGCGGTCGGGCTGGGCCAGCGCGATCCCCAGGCCCAGGTTGGAAGCCTTGCCCATGGCTCCGGAAAGGGGCAGGTCCAGGTCCTGGTTGCTGGTGACGCTGGGCAGGCCAAAGCCCACGTTGTTGGCGTTCATGGTGGGTACTATGACCGAATCGGTCCGCTTGCTGTCAATAAGCTTTACGGCGTCGGTGTTGTTAATCATGCTTTCATTCTCCTCAGTAACGGGCTAGACGCCGAATTCAGTTCCGACCAGGACGCCGACGGGCTTCTGGGTACGCTCCGCCTCTTCGCAGGCAATGCTGATGCGGTCTGCGTCGTCATCGGTTTCAATCAGGTAGCAGTTGATGCCCCAGGTGTGCAGGATGGGCTCAATAAAGCGGGCTGCCGAATCGGGTGTGGGACCCCGGCGAGTCCAGCCCCGGTAGCCGATGAGCATTACCAGCGGCTGGTTAATGTCCAGTCCCAGCCCCCGGATGGAGTCGCCGGACTCGAAAATGCCGGTGTTCTGAATCAGGACTACCGGCTTCTTGCCGCCCACCCACAGTCCGGCGGCGATGGCCATGGTCTCGCCCTCGCGGCACACGGGCACCAGATCCAGCGAATCCTCGTCGTTCAAAAGCTGGTACATGAAATTGGTCTCGCTGTCCGGCAGCCAGACCACGTGGGTAATGTTGTTTTTCTTCAACTCGGCAATTATTGCCGGTGGATGCAACACTGAATCGTAGGTCGTCATTACGTCTCCTTACGGGACTGAATTTGGCTTCAAATCTGCCTCATTATATTAAGGGGCCCATATGTAGTCAACAAAGCGAATCGCCGCCACCAGGGCCCTTTTTACTGTTTCGGTTGGGGACTTTTCATCCGTTCGCCCTGAGCATGTCGAAGGGCCATCCGGTGTGGTTCGACCAGCCTGACCGGAGCCCGACGAAGGGCTCACCACGAACGGTTTCCGGGGAATGCCCAACAATAATCGGCTGCCCCTGTAGCCTGCCCCAAAAAAGCGTTACCTGACCTGGCACACCGGGAGCGGACGACCCCCCCGCCGGTCCCCTTTGGTTGCCGAATAACGGCCCAAACGCTATTATTGTTGCCGTAGCTCAAAGCAACTTCAGCGCGGGTCCGAACCGCCCGATTCAATGTTACAACCCGACTGAAGCCCTGCCGGTAACCGCAGCTTGGAGCAATAGTCGCAACCGATGTACCTGGACCTTCACAGCCACTCCGTATCCTCCGACGATTCTCGTGCCACCGTAGAGCAGTACGTAAAATGGGTGCAGGTGCTCCGCAACAAGCGGGGCTGCACCATTGACGGCTTCGTCCTCACCGAGCACCGCAAGTTCGATTTCGACAAGGACTACTCTCAACTGGCCGCCGAGTACGACGTCCTTATCATGAAAGGGTCGGAACTGGACACCCGCTATGGTCATGTCCTGGTTTATGGCGTCACCGAAGCATTGGCCAAAGACATTGACCTGGGCGACGTTAAGATGGACGCCCGTGAATTGATGAAGGCCGCGCGCCACCACGGGGCCATTGCCGTTCCGGCCCACCCGGGACGCTTTGGAATTGGCCTGGTGGATTACATGGAGCAGGGGGAGACCTTCCCCGGCCTCAATATGGTTGAACGCCTGAATGGCGGCAGCCGGGCCGGAGAAAACGAGCGGGCCGACACCCTGTGCCAGGAGCAGAACTACCTGGGCACCGGCGGCAGCGACGCTCACCTGGCCAGCCACCTGGGCGCCTGCCTGACCTCCTTCCCCACCGATGTCAGGGACGAGCGGCAGTTGGTGGAAGCCCTGCTGGCCGGTGACTTTACTCCCGTGTGGCTGAAGGACGCGAAATAATAGCCCGCCTCCGGCTCACCGAAAACTTTTTTCCAGGGCAGATTAACCGCAGCGGCCTGCCCCGCTGAGGAGACACCCATGACAATGGAACTGGAATACAACCGGGACCTGTACGGCGTGGAACACGAGGCTGGTCCCTTTGAAATTACCGCCGACCTGATCCAAATATTCAACCGCAGCATCGGCGAAACCAGCGCCATGTTTACCGACCAGGCCACAGCCCAGGCGGCGGGCTACTCCGGCGTCCTCGCGCCGCCCACCCTGGTGACTATGCTGGTCCGCAACGTGGAACTGCCTGATATTGAACTGAATTTCGGCGTTATGCGTTTCCACGCCGGACAGCGAGTCCAGTCCCGCGCCCCCATCGTGGCTGGCGACAGCCTGATGGCCTCCTCACACCTCAAGGAGGTCTATCCCAAGACCGGCCGCAGCGGCACCATGGTCTTCACCGTTTGGGAGACCACCTTCACCAACCAGGACGGCACGGTGGTAGCCGACGTCCAGGAATCCTACGCCTCTCGGGAGTGAAGCCATCCATGCCTGACCAGAACGGACCCTTCTTTGAAGACATTGATATGGGCGACGAGATCGGCCCCATAGAATTGGTGGCCACTGACGAGAACGTGAGCACCTTCTGCGAGTTGTGGGGCAACCCCATGCCCAACCGTTTCACCAGCCAGGAAATCGCCGAGAAGTCCGGCCTGCCCGGCCCCATTGTTCCCGGCGTCATGAGCATGGCCATAATGAGCCAGGCTCTTACCGACTGGGCGGGGCCCGAGTCGCTGAAGGACCTGGACCTGGTGTTTCGTCAGCCAATCCCCCACAACAAGCCCCTGCTCATCTCCGCCACCGTCACCGACACCCGGGAAGAGGACGGGGAGAACATAATCGAGTGCGACGTGCTGATGATGGGCGAGGCCGGAGAACGGTACGTGGGAGGCATCGCCATAATCACCCTGCCCAGCAGCGGAGAGTAATTTCCCCCACGAATAAGCACGAATGTCCGCGAATGCCAATTTAATGCCCTTAAGAGATTCGTGATAATTCGTGCCCATTTGTGGATAACTCCTCCTTCGTGATTCTTCGTGTCCCTTCGTGGATGAAAAAGAGGTAGAAAATGTACGACCTCAACGGCAAAGTAGCCATAGTAACCGGCGCTGGCGGCCGTAATGGCATTGGCCGCGCCATCGCCACTCGCCTGGCCCGCGAGGGCGCCGACGTGGTGGTCACTGACGTTCCCGAATCCGTAACGGCTATTCGCGCCGAGGATCGGGCCGACGGCTGGGAAGGTCTGCCCAGCGTCGTCCAGGAAATTGAAGCCGAGGGACGCCAGGCCCTCGGCATCTTCTCCGATGTCTCTGACAGCGCCCAGGTGGACGACATGATCAGGCAGGTGCTGGACCGCTTCGGCAAAATCGACATCCTGGTCAACAATGCCGGTTCCCGCCCCGGACGGGACCGGGTACTGGTGGTGGACCTGGAAGAAGACGCCTTCGACGAGGTGATGCGGGTAAATGTCCGTGGCACCTACCTATGCTCCCGCGCCGTTGCCCGGCACATGACAGCCCGGGGTGAGGGCGGCAAGATAATCATCATCTCCTCGGGCGCAGGCAAGCGCGGCATCGCCCGTTACGCTGTTTACTGCGCCTCCAAGTTCGCCCTGGTGGGCTTCACCCAGGCCCTGGCCCAGGAAATGGCGGCCCACAGGGTCAACGTCAACGCCATCTGCCCCGGCCTGGTGGATACCGAGCGGGTGGACTTCATCGCCGCCGCTCTGGCCGAAGAGGGCGAGTCCGCCGAGGAACACCGCGCCCTGATGGTTCAGGAACGCTCCACCCGGGTGCCCATGGGCCGCATCGCCCAGGGCGGCGACATCGCCAATATGGCCGCCTTCCTGGCATCCGCTGAATCAGACTACATGACCGGCCTGTCCATCAGCGTCTCCGGCGGCTCGGAGATGAACTAGCCTTTATCCACGAATACACACGAATAGGCACGAATACCACTGGCTGGCTTCCACCAGTGTATATTTCTGCCCATTCGTGGATAAGAAAAGGTATACGTAATGCCCCTTGACCGCGCCGACGTTGAACACATAGCTGCCCTGGCCCGCATCGGCCTGTCCGAAGACGAGATAGCCACCTTCCAGGAGCAGTTGTCCAACATCCTCGACCAGTTTGAGTTGCTGAAGCAATTGGACACCAGCGCCGTGGAACCTACCGGCCACGCCGTGGAGGTGAACTCGGTAATGCGGGAAGATGTCCCCGATGAACCCCTGGATCCTGAAGATACACTGCTGAACGCCCCTCGCCGCGAGGGAGACCTGTTCCGCGTAAAGGCCGTGCTGGAGGAGTGACACCCCTTGTCTGAACTTTGGCAGTTGACCCTGCACGAGGCCCGGGCCGGACTGGATTCCGGGTCTTTCAGCGCCGTGGACCTTGCCCGTTCCTGCTTTGAACGCATTGCCCAGGTGGAGAACCGGGTCAAGGCATTCGTCACCCTTACCGAATCCCACGCCCTGCAGCAGGCTGAGCAGGCCGACCGTGCCCTTTCAGAAGGACGGGGCGGCCCCATGACCGGCATACCGGTGCAGGTAAAGGACCTCATCAGCACCCGGGGTATTGCCACCACCTGTTCCTCGCGCATGCTGGAAAACTATGTGCCGGTCTATGACGCGACGGTCTGGGAGAAACTCTCCCGCCAGGGCGCTGTGCTGCTGGGCAAGGGCAACATGGACGAGTTTGCCATGGGGTCCTCCTGCGAAAACTCGGCCTTCTTCCCCACCCACAACCCCTGGGACCTGGACCGGGTCCCCGGCGGCAGCAGCGGAGGCGCCGCAGCCTCGGTGGCCGCCGACGAAGCCATTGTTGCCCTGGGCTCCGACACCGGCGGCAGCATTCGCCAGCCCGCTTCCCTTTGCGGAGTGGTGGGCCTAAAGCCCACCTACGGTCGCGTCAGCCGCTACGGCCTCATCGCCTTTGCCTCGTCCCTGGACCAGATCGGCCCCGTGGGCAAGAACGCAATGGACTGCGCCATTACCATGAACGCCATCGCCGGCTACGACTCCAGGGATTCCACCTCCCTGGATCTGCCCGCCACCGATTTCGCCGCCAGCATCACGGGAGACATAAAAGGCCTGCGCCTGGGCATTCCCGGGGAGTATTTTGTGGACGGAATGGAGCCGGGGGTGAGGACGGCGGTGGAAACCGCAATCAAGGGGTTGGAGTCCCTCGGGGCTTCCGTGGAACCGGTGTCTCTGCCCACCACCCAGTACGCCCTGGCCTGCTATTACATCATCGCCCCTTCCGAGTGCTCGGCCAACCTGGCCCGTTACGACGGCGTAAAGTTCGGCTACTCCTACCAGGACACTCCGGATATGTGGCAGGCCATGGAAACCACCCGCCAGCAGGGGTTTGGCCCGGAGGTCAAGCGCCGGATAATGCTGGGCGCCTACGCCCTGTCCGCCGGCTACTACGATGCCTACTATCTCAAGGCCCAGCAGGTGCGCACGCTCATCCGTCAGGACTTTGCCCGTGTCTTCGAGCAGGTGGACGCCCTGGTGACCCCCACTTCGCCGGTGGTGGCTTTCCCCATTGGCGAAAAGACCGCTGACCCGGTGCAGATGTACCTGATCGATGTCTGCACCCTGCCCATCAATATCGCTGGCCTGCCGGCAATGTCGGTGCCCTGCGGCTTCTCCGACGGTCTGCCCGTGGGAATGCAGCTGATCGGCCCCCACCTTTCCGAGGGAATGCTGTTGAACCTGGCCAGCGCCTACGAACAGGCCACCGAGTGGCACAAGGCCCGGCCGGGGATTTAAGGTGCCCCAACAGATCTCCAACAGGGTAACTATAGTCTGAATTCGGGATGCAGATCTGAGATTCTCGGATAGGAGGGTAAGGCTATCACCCCTATCCTGACCTTCCCCCGTCAAGGGGGAAGGGACTGACCATGATTGACCGACTCCGTTCGTCATTGTCCTGGGTAAACCCCGATGCCAGGCTGATAACCTTGGCCCGTGGGATTCGTACCTTCTCCCAGAGCTTCATCGCCGTCATCATGGCGATCTATCTGGCCGAATTGGGTTTCAGCCTGGTGCAGATAGGCGCGGTCCTTACCGTGGGGGTTGCCGGGGTCTCATTCTTTGCGCTGGTAGTGGGCATTGCCAGTGAAAGGGTGGGGCGGAGGCGTCTCCTGGTCTTCTTTTCCCTGCTGGCGGCGGTCGCCGGGCTGGCGATGTACTTCACCGAGGCCTTTATCCCGCTCCTGGTTATCGCTTTCCTGGGCAGCCTGTCCACCGGCGGAGGGGGCGGGGAGAGCCCGGCTCAACCCCTGGAAGTTGCCATTCTCCCCGATACCGGTCCTCCCGAAAGACGTACCGACATCTTTGCCATTTACAGCATCGTGGCCCGCACCGGCACCTTTCTGGGCGCGCTGGCCGCCGGTTTGCCTGTTCTGCTGCAGGATGCTCTTGGCCTGTCCGACCTGTCGTCCTACAAGGCAATGTTCCTGGGATTCGCCCTGTGCCAGCTTGCGGGGGCGGCGCTGTACCTCTTCGTCTCGTCGGAAGTAGAAGGGGGCACGGCCCGTCAGCAGTGGCAAAACCCGCTGAAGCTGCCGTCGCGGCGCAGAATATTCACCCTGATATCCCTGTACAGCGTCGATACCTTTACAACCTCTATGGTGATGCAGAGCCTGGTGGCCTACTGGTTTTACACGAAATTTGGGTTGACCGTGGAATCGCTGGCCCTGGTCTTTGCCTTGTCCCATCTGCTGACCGCGTCTTCTCTGTGGCTGGCGGCCAAGATAGCCAACAGGATCGGGCTTCTGAACACGATGGTATTCACCCATATACCGTCCAGCTTCTTTCTACTGGCCGCAGCCTTCGCCCCCACAGCCACTCTGGCAATAGTGTTCTGGCAGTGCCGCGCCTTCTTGAGCCAGATGGATGTGCCCACCCGGGACTCGTACAACATGGCGGTGATCAATTCCGAGGAACGGGTTGCCATGGCCAGCATTAACATGGTGACTCGAAGCGCCGCCGGGTCAGTCGGCCCGTCGGTGACCACCGCTATCTGGAACATTACCGCTGCCTGGGTACCGCTGGTGGGTTCCGCCCTACTGAAAATCACTTACGACCTTTCCCTCTATTTCATGTTCCGCAATGTCCGGCCCCCGGAGGAGGAGGACCGTCGCCGGAACCGCCGCCAGCAATAAGGGCTCAGGTTACCAGACAAGGCCGTAAGTAATCCGGTTCAGGCTTCTCAGTCTGCCCCTGGCCGGACTCTAATGTGGCGTCCGCCCTTTCCCTCTCCTTGCCTCAATGCTAGAATCGGGTTAGTTGGTACGGGGAGGGACCATCATGCAACATTCCACGCAGCGTACCAGAGTCAAAGACATTCTCGATCGTGAATCCGCCGGCGGCCAGGTGCTGGTACAGGGTTGGGTCAAGACCCGGCGCTCTTCGGGCGCGGTTTCCTTCATCCAGATCAGCGACGGGTCAACCCTCAAAGACCTTCAGATCGTGGTGGAGCCGTCATCGCCCGATTTTGCCCTGGTGGAAACTCTAAACACCGGCTGCAGTATCAGCGTTGTAGGCGAACTCCTGGAGTCCGAGGGTCGGAACCAGAAGTACGAAATTAACGCCAGCAAGCTGGAAGTGCTGGGCCAGGCCAACCCCGAGGAGTACCCCCTCCAGAAAAAGCGCCATACCCTAGAGTTCCTGCGGGAGATAGCCCATCTGCGGCCCCGCACCAACACCTTCGGCGCCATGGCCCGTGTCCGCAACACCATGGCCTATGCCATCCACAGCTTCTTCCAGGAACGGGGATTCCAGTACATCCAGACCCCCATGATTACGGCCAGCGATGCCGAGGGCGCCGGCTCCATGTTCCGGGTAACCACCCTGGACCTGCAGGACCCGCCCCGCCGCGATGGCCTGGTGGATGCTGCCGAGGACTTCTTCGGTCAGCCCACCTTCCTCACCGTTAGCGGCCAGCTGGAAGCCGAAATCTTCGCCCTGGCCATGACCGATGTCTATACCTTCGGCCCCACCTTCCGGGCCGAAAACTCCAACACCTCCCGCCACCTGGCCGAGTTCTGGATGGTGGAACCCGAGGTGGCCTTCTGCGACCTCGATGGCCTGGCCGAACTGGCCGAGGACTTCCTCAAGTACGTCTTCAGCGCGGCCCTGGACAAGTGCCCTGAGGACATGGCCTTCTTCAATCAGTGGTACGACAACACGGCCATTTCCACGCTGGAAGGCATCATCAACTCCAGCTTCGAGCGCCTGACCTATACCGAGGCCATCAAGCTCCTGGAAACATCCGGCGAGACCTTCGAGTTCCCCGTCTCCTGGGGCCTCGACCTCCAGTCCGAGCACGAACGCTACATCACCGAAAAGCGCATAGGCCGGCCGGTGGTCGTAACCGACTACCCCAAAGACATCAAGGCCTTCTACATGCGCATGAACGAGGACGGGGAAACCGTGCGGGCCATGGACGTGCTGGTGCCCCGCATCGGGGAGATTATCGGCGGCAGCCAGCGCGAGGAACGGGAAGATGTTCTGCTGGACCGTATGCGCCAGTCGGGCCTGGACGCAGAAAACTACTGGTGGTACCTCGACCTGCGCCGCTACGGCACCGTCCCCCACGCCGGCTTCGGCCTGGGCTTCGAGCGAACCGTCCAGTTCGCCACCGGCATGCAAAACATCCGCGACGTAATCCCCTTCCCAAGAACACCCAAAAACGCGGAGTTTTAGGCGAACAGCAAAAATGGCTCCTGAAGTGAAAGACGAGAGGCGCTCACACAGGGCGCCTCTCGTCCTGTGTTTAACCGCTGCACCTGCAATCTATTTACCCTTGGGCGGGTTATTGCCCCGTCCACTACCGGAGGGGTTTCCGGTCGTGCTCGGAGCGTTGGCCGGGCGGCCACCTCCTCTGTTTCCACCACCTTTGCCACCGCTGCCGCCTCTACCGCCCTTGAATTCCGGCTTCACAATGTTCACGGTCTCCACTTTACTCCGTTGCCCTGGACTCTGCCGCAAGAATGAATGTCGCCCTGAGCGCAGCCGAAGGGCCTGAAATCCTCGATGGAAGCCCTTACCTGGGAGCAGACACCGGGTTATGGGGCAGGGGCTTCGGTACTTCGGCGGAGTTTATCCTGAGCTTGCCGAAGGACTCAGCAAGACATTTGTCCATAGTGCGGGTGCCCTGTTAAATGCAAATCCCTGACCGCAAACATGACAGACGTCACCAACCAAAAGCCCCCCTACTTTCTCCGGGGAGATTTTTCGCTGACCCACACAAAAGAGGACAGGAAAAACAGAAAACCAATGTCTAATCCTGTCCATCCTGTCCATCCATGTCTGAGTCTGGGTAGCCGCTACGGCTTCTCTATCGGCGCCCCCACAATGCTTCCCCACTCCGTCCACGAACCGTCGTAGTTGCGGACATTATCGTAGCCCAGCAGTTGGGTCAGCACGAACCAGGTGTGGGACGAACGCTCGCCGATGCGGCAGTAGGCGATGGTGTCCCTGCTGCCGTCGATCCCGTTGCCGCCGTACAGCGCGGCCAGTTCATCGGCCGACTTGAAGGTGCCGTCCTCGTTGGCGGCCTGGCCCCAGGGGATGTTGGCGGCGCCGGGGATGTGCCCGCCCCGCTGGGAGCCTTCCTGGGGCATGTTGGGGGGAGCCAGCAGTTCTCCGCTGAATTCCGCCGGCGACCGCACGTCCACCAGGGCGGTGTTGCCCGCGCCCACCGCCGCAAGTACCTGGTCCCGGTAGGCCCGAATGCTCTCGTTCGGGTCCTTGGCGGTGTAGTTGGTCGCAGTGTAGCTGGGAACCTCCGTGGTCATGGGCCGGCTCTCGGCCTCCCACTTGGCCCGGCCGCCGTTCATCAGCTTAACGTCAGCGTGGCCGTAATAACGGATCTGCCAGAAAGCCCAGGCGGCAAACCAGTTATTGTTGTCGCCGTACACCACTATGGTCGTGTCACCGCCGACTCCGGCGTTGCCCAGAAGCTGTTCCATCTCCTCTTTGCTCAAAAGATCCCGGCGGAGGGACTGTTGCAACTGACTCTGCCAGTTCCAGCCCACGGCGCCAGCGACGTGACCCTGCTCGTAGGCCGCAGTGTCCACGTCCACCTCTATCAGGCGCACGTTGGCGTCGCTGCCATGTTCCGCCACCCATTCGGTGCTTACCAGAGACTCGGGATGGGCGTAATCTGCCATTTTCATTTCCTCCAAAATTAACTTGCTGCTGGTCACAATTATAGCGTCTGATTTCGTCAAGGCAATTCAGTAATTCGTTGCTTGCGGCGCAAGTTCATGAGCGCTTTAGTCCCGTGCCTGGCTCTTTTCTTTTGACACATACCCAAAACATATTTAATATATGTCAACTAATACAATGCTCTCCGGAACTTGCAGGTGAAACTATGGCCACCATACCTGAACTCAAGGACCAATACGAAGGCCTCGATCGGCGCGTTGATATTCGACAGGACGCGTCCATAGATACCGAATGCCTGATGGCCTTTCAGTACGAGTATCCAGGCCAGGAAACCGAGGTAATCATCGACACCGACGAGTTTACCGCCGTCTGCCCCTGGACCGGCCTGCCCGATTACGGCACCCTGACCATAACCTACGTCCCCGGCGAAAGCTGCATCGAGCTGAAGTCCTTCAAGTACTACCTGCTGTCTTTCCGGGATGTGGGCATCGTTCAGGAACACGCCGCCAACCGAATCCTCCAGGACCTGGTGGCCTGCTGCTGTCCCCGGCGGATGAGAATAGAGCTGGACTACAAGGTCCGGGGCGGCATTCACACCGATGTAATTGTGGAGTACCAGGAGCCGGGGAAGTAGCCCCGGCTTTCTGTTTAGCGCTGTAGTGAGCCCGGCGTACACCCGACCTCTCGGAGGCAGTTATGCGATTCACCGGAACCTTTGTTGTTGTCGTGGCCCTGTTTATCACCGTTCTGATTGTGTCAAACATCATTGCGGTAAGGACCATCACGATTTTGCCCATTGAAAACCTTTTCTCCATCCAGTGGTTTGGCGACCCGGCAATAATACTACCCGCCTCCATCATCATTTTCCCCATCAGCTACATCGTGGGTGACGTGCTTACCGAGGTATATGGTTTCCGAATTGCCCGCGGTGTCATCTGGCTGGGCTTTGCCATGAACCTGCTGGTAGTGATAGCGCTTTGGGTCGCGGGCATTATCCCGGGCGCCTTCTTCTGGGGAGAATCGGATCAAGCATCATACGACCGTATATTGGGTCAGGTTCCGGGCATCCTCGTAGCATCGTTTATTGCGTACTTGGTTGGCGAATTTTCCAACTCTACTGTCCTGGCCTTGCTCAAATACAAGATGCAGGGAAGGCTGCTCTTCGTCCGCACCATCGGTTCCACCATCGTGGGGCAGGGTCTCGACTCCTTCATCTTCATCTTCATTGCCTTCGGCGTCTTCAGCGACTGGTCCGGCACGGCCCTGCTCGGCGCGGCCCTGGCCCAGTGGATAGTCAAGATTCTCTACGAGTCCGCCGCCACTCCCCTGACCTACCTGGTGGTCAACTTCATGAAGCGCAAGGAAGAAATGGACGTTACCGACGTTCCACGCTCTCTCAACCCCCTGGGCATCTTCACCTAGGCCGTTACGCGCCCGGGCCGACCCGCCAGCGTAGGCGGACAGCTTAATCGACCCGGAAGCCGCCCCCTTACCATTCAAGCATGGTAAGGGGGCCACCACCAACGCGCTCCAGCCCTGCCCATCAACGCAAAAATCGGCGCTCCCCCGAATTACAGGGGAGCGCCGATTCTTGTCTTGTCCCGAGGTTTACTCACCCACCCAGCAATCCGGTCAACTCGCGAATGCTTCCCAGTTCTTCCAGCCTTCCGGTAACGGCAATAACCTGCTCCGTTCCCCCTTCTCCCAGGCTGTCTCCCGCCAGTGAGCGGAACTTCCCCAGCAGGTCCTCCCTCGGGCGGGGATTGTGGCTGTCGCCGTAGTGGGCGCTGGCCGTACCCTCCACGGTGCGCCCGTCCTCCAGGGTTATGGCCACCCGGGCGGCGGGGTAGTCGTACCGGCGCATGTTCATATCCGGGTCCGGCGCCACCACCACCCGTTCTGCCAGGGACCGCACCGCCGGATTCCCCACCTGCTCGTCGTAGAAGGCCGGAGCGCCCGTTTCGCCCCCCACCAGCCCGGCGGCCACGGCGTATGGAATGGAAAATTTGGCCGACAGCATGTTTTCCGGCGCCGGATTGGCCATGATCTGCACTATGGGCGGCGCGGTAACATCGATTCGCTTTACAGCCTCGGCAGCAAAGCCCTCCCGTTGCTGCAACTCCAGGGCAGCGTCCAGGATGGGGTGGTTGTAAAGGCAGCAAGCATGATACTTGGTGTAGTTCTGCTCGATGCGCAGCATTCCTGCGGGGCCGGCTTTGCCCCAGTCCGCCACCACCGCTTCCGGGTCAAACCCCTCACCCAGGATGGTAGTGTAAAGGTCGGTGGGACCGTCGTTGATGGCCGTGAACCCGCACTGCCCCAGGTAGGCCGCCATAATTCCCTGGAATTCGGAGCGGCCCGGGTAGAGGTTACGGATGGTCGCCCCTTCCAGGCACGGCGCCCATGTGTTGGCGGGACTCATCGACATGGCCAGGTTCATGGCCTGGCGGGTGGCCGCCGCGTCGTACCCCAGCAGCCGCGCCGTCGCCGCCGCGGCGCCAATGGTGCCCCACGTGCCATGCGAGTGAACTTCGGCCCTGGCCTGCACCCCGGAACCAATGCGCGAGGTGACCTCGTATCCGACAATAACCGCTTCCAGCGCGGCCTTCCCCGTGGCGTTCAGTTCCTCGGCCACGGCAATGGCCCCGGGCATAACGTGGATGGACGGATGACCACCGCCCAGGCGGCTGCCTTCGTCCAGTTCCAGCGCCACCCCGGCGGTGGCGTTGACCATGGCGGCAAACACGGGCTGGACCTTGCCGACCGCGTGACCCATGATAGTTGCCTGGCCCGCCCCGCTGAGGGTTGGGGCCAGTCGGGCCAGGTTGCCGTTCTCCGGCAGTCTGCTGCCGGCCAGTATGGCGCCAATTGTGTCCAGCGCCACATCGCGGGCGGCGGCAACCGTGGATTCAGACAGGTCTTCCAGGCGCGCGCCCACCACAAACTGGGCGAGCTTGTCCAGGTAATCGGGCTTGGCTGCAGTCATGGCATGCCTCCCTGTCTTAATATTGGTTCGGTTTTCTGTAGCTGCCGGTATCTTACCAGATGGTAAATGTACGGCCCTGCCGTCCTGCCTGTCCGGCGGCGCTGCACATCAGGGTATCCCGGAAAGGCCCACAGGGGCAGACCTGGGTGTCTGCCTTGGCGCTGCCCGATATCATCAACAGGTGTACTCAATCCGCCCGCAAATTCAGACCAGGCCCTTTCACTCTGCGTACCCCCTTCCTGCCTTCCGAATTACTGACACTCGCCCCTGTCCCGACTGCGTAACCCTCGCCTACTATGAGAGTGGGCAGTTACAGGAGACTGGCCCGTTTCAGTCGAGCAGACAGTTACAGGAGTGAATAAACGATGCCTTGCCGGTCGCACCAGAATTATCCATTTTGGCTCAGCATCTCCGCCCATAGCTTTGAATTGGTGGCTGGGAAAAGTGTCAAACCGGGTCCACTGCTGACCGGCAAGTGCCCATGCTCAGATACAAAATGTGCATAAATGGCTACAAATCACGCAGAACTTTCATTTTTCCTGGGTGGGTGCCGTGGGGGCAGCTACAGCGTGCCGTCGCCCTGTACCCCGGCCCGGAGACATCTAACCCTGGCCCGGAATTATGATAGGATAGGTACCTGTGGCAGCCAAATCTACCGCTATATTGGAGGCTTTCCCCATGCAGATAGTACGGGTTTACGCCGGTGATGACGGGGAGTCCCACTTCGAAGACCTGACCGTTGAACAGTTCGCGGAAATAGTTAACCGGGTGGGCCCCGGGGACGTTACCCTCAACGCTCGTCCGTCGCCCAGCTTTTCCGACTACCACACCGCTCCCAGGCGCCAGTACGTGATGAACCTGGCCGGTATCGCTGAGTTTGAAACCGCCGACGGCACGGTAAAGCGCCTCAACCCCGGCGACGTCCTGATCGCCGAGGACGTGACTGGCCACGGCCACATCGCCCGCAGCATCGGCGACGAGTTTCGGGTTTCCCTGGCCGTGCCCCTGGCAGAGGCGTAAGAGACTGTCCTATACCGGCCACTACCCCGCAGCAAGTCCTTCGACAGGCTGGAGGTCAATTCATAATCCCTTCCCCTTTGACCGGGGGAGGTCAGGATAAGGGTGACGCCCTGCCAGGAGTAGTTTCTAGACAATACTGAGAGCCCGCCGATGACCTTTGAAGCGGTATCCAGGGATGAACTTCTGGTGAGCCACCTTCCATTGGTGGTGAAGCCGTCGAACCGCCTCTCCGGGAAGCTGACAGGCTCTGGGACTCTTTGACTATGAACAACGACGAGTTAGTCCACCGCATCCGGAACAAAATCCAGCGCCTCACCGACGGCTCCATAGACCTGCGCGTGGACGTGGAAAACTATAACCGGCTGCAGGTTGACCTGGACGAAGAGGTGCCGCAGGTAACCCTGGGCGCCAACATCTACAAGTACTCGGGCTTTGCCCGCATGTGCGTGGAGTACGCCGTTGCCTCCATACGGGAGCGCAGAGACCTGGAGACCCTGGAATTTCACCTGCTGCTGGCCCGGAACTGATCCGGACCGGCAGTCTGTCCCTTTGTCATGAGCCAGGAAAACCGGGAAACCCCTCCACCTCCAGCTGTAGAGGCCGAGGCGTCCCCTGCGGTACCGCCCGAGGAATCCAGGCCCTGGTACTACCAGTTCTGGTTCCTCTACCCGATGATTCCCTTCTGGCCCCTCTGGTCCATTCTTATAATTCGTTCCCCCTGGCATAACGGACTGGTTATGGGAGCCTTGGCATGGGCCTGGCTGATTGTCGGCGGCGGCCTGACCTACTTCAGGATGCAGGAGGGCGGGACTGTGGCCCTCAGCACGTTAGCCTGGATAGCCCCTGGCCTCCTCTTCACAGTCATAGTGCAGGCCCACTGGATCAGGAACCGCCGCAGAATAATGGAAACGGCGCGCGCTGCCCCTTCCCCGGCTGCCGGAACTGAGGCCCCGTCTTCCAGGTCCCGCCGCGCCCTACGCCGCAGGTCCCGGGGAAGACGATAGCCCATCCCGATCCCGCCCCGGGAACCGCCGGAGTTAGTTCCGAGGGGGGGTAGTTCACTGGAACCGGAACTCCCGCTGGGCAGCGGCCAACTACCCGCCGTACGGCCAAATATGGTACTCTGAATCAACCCTTTCCTGCGCATATCTTGCTTGGGCGGAACTATATGAGCAGTCAAAGCGCCCCCGGTTCCCCTCCTGGTCCTCCCCTGCCCGGTATGTTTGCCAGGTACAAAGACCTGGTGGAACAGGGATTGGCAGCGGCCCTGCCCGACCCGGGCCTTGATCTGGCCGACCTGAACATACCCCTGCAGTACCACCTTGGCTGGACCGACAAGGACGGCATCCCCGCCACCGCTCCATCCTCCCAAGGCAAGGCCCTTCGCCCAACCCTGTGCATGTTCGCCTGCGACGCCCTGGACGGCGACTTGAACCACGCCGTCTGCGCTGCCGCGTCCATAGAACTCATTCACAACTTCTCCCTGATTCACGACGATATCCAGGACCAGGACGTGGAGCGTCGCCACCAGCCAACGGTGTGGTCCCTTTGGGGCCAGCCAAAGGCCCTGTCCGCCGGAGACTCCATGCATTGCCTGGGTGACCTTGCCATGCTGCGCGGGGCCCAGTGGGGAGTGTCTCCGCAGACTGCCGTCAAGGTGTCTCGCATCCTCACCGAGGCCTACATGGAAATGTTCGAAGGCCAGTGCCTGGACCTGGGCTTCGAAGAGCGAACCACTATAACCATCGACGAATACCTGCACATGATTGCCTGCAAGACCGGCGCCCTGATACGCAGCGCAGTGGAGATAGGGGCTTTGCTGGCCAACGAGGACCCTGCCGTTACCGTCGCCTTCGCCAGCTTTGGCAATTACCTGGGTCGGGCCTTTCAGATTCGGGACGATTACCTGGGCGTCTGGGGCGACGAGGCCGCCACCGGCAAGTCCACCGATAACGACATCAGGCGCCGGAAGAAGTCCTTCCCCGCTGTCTTTGCCCTGGACCGGGCCAGCGGGGCTGCCCGCGACGACCTGCACCGCATCTACGCTCAGGAGGAGCTGAACGACACCGACGTGGAACGCGTCATGACCATCATGGACGAGTTGGGAGCTCCCCAGTACGCCGACCGTATTACCGCCGAAAGCGCCGACCTTGCCCTTCGCGCCCTCGCCAGCATTGACCTTCCGGTATGGGTACGCAGCGAGGTTGATCAACTGGTGGACTTCCTGGCCCACCGCCAGTACTAGGAAACCGCCAGCAACGGGAAATCGAGTCGATAGTTCCCTGAAGCGCCGAGCCCGGAGCGATCGGCACAGGCACAGCAGCCCAGATTATGGCCAGCAGACTTACATCCACACCTGACGCCTGGACCCGCGAGGCCGCGTTCGACTACTGCCAACGCCTGGCCCGCTCTCATTACGAGAACTTCACCGTAGGCTCGTGGCTGATACCCAGGGGCCTGCTGCGTCACATGTATGCCATCTATGCCTACTGCCGCACGGTGGACGACCTGGGTGATGAGGCGACCGCTCGGAGCCAGGGCGAACCTCAGGCCCAACCGGAGCAAGCGGCGCAACCGGATGCCGTGTCGCGCCTGGCGGCCTTCCTTCCAGATGGAACTGGGGATTCGGGGCCGGAGGACAAGTCCTACCGCCTGGCCCTTTTGGATCTCTGGCAGTCGGAACTGGAGTCCTGCTACTCGGGAGCGCCCGCCCACCCGGTCATGGTGGCCCTCCAGGAAACCATTGAATGCTTCGACCTGCCACCGCAACCCTTTCTCAAGCTGATTGAAGCCAACCGGATGGACCAGCGCAACCACCGTTATCCCTCATACGGTGACTTGCTCCAATACTGTGTGCATTCGGCCAATCCCGTTGGACACCTGGTCCTGGGGCTTTTCGGTTACCGCGACGATGAGCGCAAGAGCCTGTCCGATGCCACCTGCACGGCCCTTCAACTGACCAACTTCTGGCAGGACGTGGCCCGCGACTACCGGAAAGGCCGAATCTACATCCCCCTGGAGGACCTGGAGTACTTTGGTTATACCGAGGCGGAACTGGCCAGCGGTGTGGTGACTCCGGCCTTCCGCCAGTTGATGGCCTTTGAGGTTGACCGGGCCATGGACTTGTTCAGGGCCGGCGCTCCCCTGGCGTCCACCCTGAGGGGAACCGTCCGGCTGGACGTGGCCCTGTTCACCCGCGGCGGCGTGGCTGTGCTTGAAGCCATCAGGAAACAAAGCTATGATGTCTTGACTGAACGTCCCCGTTTGTCCCGTGCCCGCAAGGCTGGCCTGTTCCTGTCAACTTGGGCCGGCTGGAAGTTGGGACTGGGGTTCGGGCTTCCCAAACCACGCTGATCCAGGATCCTTGTCCAGCCCGTTATCCGGAGCCGCCCAATATCTTTGACTGAACGGGAGATTGCCGTGACCGACCTGGAAGCGGCTTACCAGGAATGCCAGCGAATCACCCGGCGTGAAGCCCGGAACTTCTACTACGCCTTCGTAATCCTTCCTCCCAAACGGCGCAAAGCCATCTACGTAGCCTACGCCTTTTGCCGCTATTGTGACGACGCCGTGGACTCTGAGGCTTCCACCGAGGAGAAACTGGGCCGCCTGGCTGAACTGCGCCAACTGCTGGAACAGTGCTACCAGGGACAGGCCAGCGGACCGGTCTTCACCGGTCTGTCCCACGTGGCCAGAGAATACGCCATCCCCCGGGAGTACTTTGACGAGGTGCTGTCGGGCATGGAAGCAGACCTGGTCAAGGTACGCTACCAGGACTTCGACGAGTTGCGCCAGTACTGTTACCAGGTGGCTTCAGCGGTGGGCCTCATCTGTATCCACATCTTTGGATTCAAGGACTCACGGGCCCGGGCCCACGCCATAGACCTAGGGCTGGCCATGCAGTTGACCAACATCGCCCGGGACGTTAAGGAAGACCTGGAATTCGGGCGCATTTATCTGCCCCAGGACGAACTGGCGCGCTTTGGTTGCACTGAGGAAGACCTGCTGGCTGGGAGCGTCAGCGACGCCTTCAGGGAAGTAATGAGATTCCATACCCAACGTGCCCGGGAGTATTTTTATAGCGGCTTTGAACTGCTTCCCTATCTAAACCCCAGGTCCCGCGCCTGTGTGGCAGTCCTTGGAGGGATTTACAGTGAGTTGCTGGACCGTATAGAAACAGCCAACTACGATGTCTTCAGTCGCCGGGTCAGTCTGTCCACTTCCGAAAAGCTGGCAGTCATGGTCCGGGCCTGGGCCGCGAGCATGTGGCCTCGCCGACTACCCGATCCTTCCTAGACGCCACCGACCAGACATGCCTCAACCCGACTCCGATGCAAATGTCGTAATTCTGGGGGGTGGCATCGCCGGGGTCGCCGCCGCCATGGACCTGCTGGATGCGGGCTTTACCGTTACCCTGGTGGAGGCCCGCAGATTCCTGGGCGGGCGCGTCTTCTCCTATCCCGATTCCACCTTCGGCATGAACCTGGACAACGGGCAGCATGTATTCGTAACTTGCTGCACCCAATTCCAGGACTTCCTGGAGCGGCTGGGGGTTCGCGATAGTTGGTTCCTGCAGGACAGGCTTCGCATCCCCGTTCACAGCCGCAATGGCCGGCGAGGTGCGCTGGCTGCGTCCGGCTTGCCTTCGCCCTTCCACCTGCTGCCCTCCTTCCTTTCCTATCCGCACTTGTCCCTGGTGGACAAAATGAGGGTGACCTGGGGCTTGGCGAAAGCGCGGCTGGCTAATCGACACGCCCCGCACCTGGAGGATGTGACCTTCCAGCAGTGGCTTCGCGAGAACGGGCAGTCCGAACGGGCCATCCGCAACCTTTGGAACCTGGTGGTGGAACCAATCCTGAACGACAATGTCAGGGACGTAAGCGCCGCTATGGGCTTGTTTGTAGTCCAGGACGGAATGCTGTCGTCGGCAGACAGCGCCAACATGGGATATTCAGGTGATGCCCTGTCCAGCGCCCTGGGTGAACCGGCCCGGAAGTTGCTGGAACGGCGCGGAGTCCAACTGATCCTGGGCGATCCGGTCCGCCGCATTCTCCCTTGCGCGGGGTCTGACGGTCACGCGAAATCCGGCGCCTTTATGGGAGCGGCGCTGGCCTCCGGGAGGGTGGTTTGGGGTAGGTCTGTGGTCAGTGCCCTGCCCTTTCCCGCGTTATTGCGGACCCTGGCTCCCGAAACGGCCGTTATGCCCTTCTTTGCCAACGTGGGGCAATTGCAGTGGTCGCCCATCGTGAACCTGCATATCTGCTATGACCGGCCGGTCATGGATGAGCCCTTTTGCGTCTTTGTGGACAGTCCGCTCCAGTGGGTATTCGACCACAGCCGGATAACTGGCCAGACTCCTGAATCAGGCGGGCATATAGTCACCATCTCCGTCAGCGCGGCCTGGGAGCATATAGACTTGCCCCGGGAAGAGATTGCCGCACGGTTAGTCGCGGAAATGGCGGAGGTATTCCCTGAAGCGGGGAATGCGTCGGTGCTGAATGTAAGGGTCGTCAAGCAGCGGGAAGCGACCTTCCGATGCCGGCCCGGGGCTAACCGCCTGCGGCCCGGACCGGTTACGCCCATATCCGGCCTCTTTCTTGCCGGGGAGTGGACTAAGACGGGCTGGCCTTCTACTATGGAAGGCGCGGTTCGCAGCGGCTACAATGCCGCCGGCGCCGTCACCAAATACCTGAAACGGGAAGCGCATGCCGAAGTCCCCTAAAGTGGTAGCGGTTACCGGAGCGTCCGGATATATCGGCACCCGGTTGCTCTTGCAGTTGGAGTCCAACCCGAACGTGGGCCGGCTGGTGGCCTTCGACAAGGATCCGCTGCCCTTCCCCATCCACAATATATCCTTTCATCAGATTGACATTGCCAGCGACATAACTCAGTACCTGTTGCGACACCAGGTTGAGACTGTGGTACACCTGGCCAGCGCCTACAGTCACACCAGCACCTATCAAGACTGGGCCAGGGAAAGCGCCGAAGACCTGGGCATTCTGGACTCAATCCAGGACGCATGCGTGGAGGCGGGGGTGAAGCATGCTATATTCCTGAGCTCGCACACGGTTTACGGGGCCTTTGCCGACAATCCCATTCCCCTGACCGAATCGTCGCCTATTCGTACCCGGCCTGGGGATTTTCTGGGGCAGGCCAGCTTCAATGCGGACTCGTCAATGCTGGAGTTTCGCGAGATGTTCCTGGATGAAGGGGAAGACCAGAGGATCAAGGTGGCTGTTCTTCGGACCTGTCCGGTGCTGGGGTATTCGGATGACCACCAGCGGGTGGAGCGGATTTTCCCCTACCGGTTCTGGGGCGCCGGAGAGAACCCTCCCTACCAGTTCCTTCACGAGGTGGATATGGCGAGGCTGCTGGAGGAAGTAATCCAGCAGGAGGTCGACGGGGTATATAACGTGGCGGGAGAGGGCGTCGTATTCCTTAAGGAGCTATCGGAGGTTACCCGCAGGAAGCTTACCCAGCTCCCGCCGCCGCTGGCTTATCCGGTGGACTGGATTTCGTCCAGGAGGGGCCTGCCCAATACGGGCAACTGGAACCTGCATACCACCCGATATCCCATAATCATGGGCACTGGCAAGATCAAGCAGACTCTGGACTTCCACTTTGACTACACTTCCCTGGATGCGTTGAACGCCTTCGTTAACTATAACCGCCTGTAGGGTGCATCGAGGGCCTGGCTCTTTACTGCGGGCTCGGCAGTAGCCACGCCACACTGGCAAGGTTGGTGTATTGATATATGAACGAGAACCGAATGAAGCGCAAGCTGCTTTCCGGCCAGCCGGCCTTTGGGGTGTCGGTGATGTTCCCTTCGCCCCATGTCGTGGACATGGTGGGACGGCTGGGGTTTGACTGGGTGCTGATCGACTGCGAGCATGGTTCGATTTCGGTTGAGAGCGTCGAGCTGATGGCGCTGGCGGCGGAGGCGGCCGGCATTACGCCCATTGCCAGGCCCCAGGTGAACTCCTTTGAGGCCATCTGCCAGCTGATGGACCGGGGGGTGATGGGGGTGCAGGTACCCCACGTCAACAACGCGGCTGATGCCCGAAGGGCAGTGGAGGCGGTCAAGTATCACCCCATGGGAGAACGGGGGCTGGCCGCCGGGCTCAGGTCATCTTCCTATGGCTTTGGCATCTCCATGTCCGAGTACGCCGAGGAGTCCAACCGGGAGACGCTGGTGTGCGTGCAACTGGAGGAGGGGCAGGCCGTCCGCAACGTGGATGAGATCATGAGCGTGGAGGGGGTGGACGTGTACTTCGTCGGGCCGTCGGACCTTTCCCAGTCCCTGGGGCACCCGGGACGGCCGGATGCGCCCGAGGTGAGGGAGGCGATGGAGCACGTGTTTTCCACCGTCCGCTCGAAGGGGAAGATATCTGGCTCGGCCGGCAACGCTGCCGCTACCCTGGGGTACCAGGACCAGGGTGTAACCTACCTGTACACCCACCTGACTGCCCTGCTTTCCTCGGGGGCCGGAGCCTACCTTAAAGAAGTGTCCCCCTGACCCGGGCTGCCAGGGAGTCCCGGGCTTCCAGCATCATGGGGTGAACTTCCTTGCCAGCGGCGGTCAGACTCTGGACCTGGCGGCGCAGGAACTCAAGGATGGCGGCGTCCAAGTCTTCCAGGGCCAGTTCCATGATTTCAGGCTGGTAGGGGATTCGCTTCCGCTTGTTGGGGTCCAGCTTGTCGGCCAGGAAGACCACCTTGCCCATGTCGTCCACCAGGCTGGGATGAAAGGTGGTGTGCCAGTAAACGGCCTGGTACAGGTCTGCCCCGTCACCCCGGGCTGCCAGACCGTCCTCCACCCGCAGGATTTCCGCGCCCACCGGGCCGTGAAGCAGCAGGGGCACCTTTTCCTCAACGGGCTTGATGGGTAGTTGAAATACGTTAGCGCGAGCGATGAGTTCCGGTCCGGGCATGGCGCGGGCTACGTCGTGGGCCAGGATTCCCAGGGCCGCCCGATGGGGATCAACGCCGTGGAAGGGGGCAAGTTCACGGGCAAGATCCTGGGCGCGACCGATGTGGGCCTGCAAACCGGCGGGCAGGGTTTCGACCCGCTGGCGTATGCGGGACTCAATGGCAGCGTCTATTTGGCCGGCGTCGGTCTGTGGTGACATCGGTGTCCTACCCCATAGCCCCGAGTTCGCGGCCGCCCAGCAGATGCACATGGGGCCAGGCAATGGTCTGGCCGGCGGCGGAGCCGTTGTTAACCACCAGCCGATAGCCGCTGATGGTTACACCTTCACGGCGAGCCATTTCGGCAGCCACGACAAATATGTGACCCATGGTGGCTTCCATGGCGGGGCTGATGTAGTCCAGGCCGTTGATGGGCATGTTGGGGATGATGAGCAGATGCACCGGCGCCTGGGGGTTGATGTCGCGCACTACAAAGCAGCGCTCGTCGCGGTAAATGACGTCGGGGTGGGCCGGGTCGCTGGCCATGGCGGCGAAGGGTGAACTGCGGGCGGGAATCATGGTCATGGGGCGCTCCTTGAAATCATTACTGATGGACAGAGAGAGACGCTTTTACCTATAGCTCTGGCATAAGGGCGGTCTCTATTGTTGCGAATTTCTACGTTGCTGGCGTAAGGGCGCACGACCGTGCGCCCCTACCACCTCCCAATTCCCTGGACAGGCTCCTGAAGTGGTTTCGAAGGTACTTCAGGCCGCCTCGATGTGCTGCATGGCCAGTTCCTTGTGGTAGTTCACGTCGCCGTAGGTGAGTTCCTGGACCTTGGCGCGGCGGGTGTATAGCTGGAGGTCGTGCTCTTTAGTGAAGCCGATGGCGCCGTGGCACTGGTGGGCCAGGTTGCAGACCCGCTGGTAGGCGGCGCTGACCCAGGCCTTGGCCATGGCGACCTCGCGCTCGGCCGGTTCTCCCTCGGACACTTTCCAGGCTGCGTGGTAGGCAATCTGCCGGCAGCCTTCCACGTCGGTGGCCATGTTGGCGCAGTGGTGCTGGACCGCCTGGAAGGTACCCACGGGACGGCCGAACTGGGTGCGCTGCTTGGCGTACTCCACGGTCATTTCGACCACGGCGTCGGCGCCGCCCAGCATTTCAATGCACTTGGCGGCGGTGGCGCGATGCAGGGCCCGCTGGATGATGGGCCATGCTCCGTCCACCTCGCCCAGCACGGCGTCAGCGGGGACGGAGACGCCATCCAGGCTGATTTCGCACTGGCGGTCGGAGGATATGGTGCTTAGCTGCGTTACCGTCAACCCGGGGGCGTTAGAGTTTACGAAGAACAGGGTAATGCCCTGGGCCGGGTCTTCGGACTGGCCGGTGCGGGCCGCCACGAGGATGACGTCGGCCGCATGGGCGTCGGGCACGAAGAGTTTCTGGCCATTGATGCGGAAACCGTCGCCCTCCCGGGTGGCGGTGGTCTCGATGCCCCAGGGTTCGTAGGTGGCGGAGGCTTCTGTGAGGGCCAGGGTCATCAGCGTTTGGCCAGTGCAGACGCCGGGCAGGATGTCCTGTTTCTGGGTGTCGGTTCCGGCGTCCAGCACGGTAAAGCCGCCCAGGACCACGGTGGAGAAGAAGGGCCCTGGAGTGAGGGAATGGCCAATTTCCTCCAGCAGGACGGTCAAGTCCAGGAAGCTGCCGCCGGTGCCGCCGTACTGCTCGGGAAAGGCGATGCCGGGCCAGCCCAGGCCGGCAATCTGCCGCCAGAGTTCGTCGGTAAATCCACGCTCGTCCTCCTCCATTTCGCGCACCAAGGTGAGGGGACATTCCTGGGACAGGAATTCCCTGGCGCTGTTCTTGAGCATCAACTGAATTTCGGTAAGACCCAGGTCCATACGGCGCTCCCCGAAGCAAGAAATTACAATGTTTTGCAACAGTAAATTGCGGGGCCTAGTATAGCGTAATTGGCAGGCTCAGGACAGGCTTGCCGAACCATCCCCGGTGCCCCTTCGACACACTCAAGGCGAAGGGGGACATACTCCACCTGAACAATGGAATGCCTCTGCAGCGGGGCCCGGGCAACAGGGTTATCAGAGGGGGCGCTGGAGTCCTTCTGTGAGAAAATCATTTTCTCCAGTCAATTCCTTTTATTTACTGTCATTTTGTATCTGCAGGGTTCTCTGATTTGACAGGAAATGCGGGGCTGATGAAAGGGTGTTCCGCCACTGTTTCACCAGAGATTTGGGGGCTGATGCGGAGGTGGCGGCAGACTTCCCCGGCCTTTCCCCAGTTCTGCTTAGTCCATTCTTTCTGGGCACATTCTTATGGTAGGCAAGGGTTATGCGGGATGGGAAGGGGGGAACGTCAGTGGGTTTTTGCGGCCTTTAGCGGTTAGATCGGCGGGTCCTGCTGGGCCCCGTTCTGCTCGTCGTCAAGCCAGCCATAGCGCTGAACCAGGCGGAGCCACAGGCGACGGGTGGTGGCTGCGTCACGGGTCAATTCTTCCAGCAGGTTGACGATTGCTTCCTGGTTGGCTTGCATGCGTTCCTGGTTGGATTCCAGGCGTTGCTCGGCGGCTCCCAAGCGCTCCAGGTTAGCTTGCAGGGCTTCCTGGTTGGCTTGCATGCGTTCCTGGTTGGATTCCAGGCGAACCTGGCTGGCTTGCAGGGCTTCCTGGTTGGATTCCAGGCGAACCTGGCTGGCTTGCAGGGCTTCGTGGTTGGCCAGGAGTCTTTCCAGGAGTTGGTCGTGGTTTTCGAGGATGGCGTCCAGGCGGGCTATGGTTTGCTCGTGCCGCTGGGCGGAGCTTTCGAGACCGGCTAATCTATCTTCCACTGGCTGCTGCATGAGATGTTGTCCTTCCGGCGGTGTACCGGGATGTCTGCCCGGTCAGTGTATCAGGATTCAGGGGTTGGCGGGAAGTTTGGTGTCTTCCGATTTAGCGATGGCCTTGGGCAATGAATCTGTCTGGTTGCGATTCCTCGTGCAGAAGGCGGTCCAATTACCTTGAATGCCGATCTATTGTGCAAAGCCCTCAGAGAGAAAAAGTTTTTCTCCAGTCATTTCCTCGCGTTTACTGTCATTTTGTATCTGGGAGTTTCTTTAATTTGACAGGAAATGCAGGGCTGATGAAAGGGTGTTCCGCCACTGTTTTGCCGGAGTTTTCGGGGCTGATGCCGAGGTGGCGGCAGACTTCCCCGGCCTTTCCCCAGTTCTTCTTAGTCCGTTATTTTTGGGCACATTCTTATGATAGGCAAGGGTTATGCGGGATGGGAAGGGGGGTAACGTCAGCAATTTTTGGTTTCTCCGGAGGACCAGGGACACAGGGTGCGTTGCAGGTCCGAGTTGGGCGGTTCTGGCACTGGACGCTGGTGAAAAGGGGCTTTTTCGCCGCTGAAGGTAATTTCGTTGCTGAAGCCGTCATTGACACCGTCCTAGCTGACTATTACGCTACGCCCATCCTGAAATCGAACCAGCCAGTGGGAAACACGGAGGCGGTTAATGAAATACGATTACGTGATTATCGGCGCCGGATCCGCGGGTGCGATTCTGGCCACCCGGCTAACTGAAGACTCCAGCAAGTCGGTGCTGCTTCTGGAGGCGGGAGCGGACTACGCCAACTTCGAGGACCTGCCAGAGGAGGTGAAGTTCGGCTACGCCACCGAGGCTGACGTAATGACCAGCGACCACAACTGGCAGTTCGTGGGCAGGGCCACCGACGAGGCGCCGCCCATGATGGTGCCCCGGGGCAAGGTGACGGGCGGCTCCAGCGCTATCAACGGGCAGGTATTCCTGCGGGGCGTGCCGGAGGACTATGATACCTGGGCATCTTTCGGAAACAGCGAGTGGACATTTACCAGCCTGCTGCCCTACTTCCGACGTATCGAGACGGATACTGACTACGGCGGCGACGACTTTCACGGCGGCGACGGCCCCATAGTCATGCACCGATTCAAGCGGGAAGACTGGCTGCCGGCCCAGCATGCCTTCTACAGCGCCGCCATTTCCGCCGGCTATCCCGACTGCCCCGACCACAATCACCCGGATACCAGCGGGGTGGGGCCAACGCCGCTGAACAACCCCAACGGAATCCGCATCAGCACGGCCATGGGCTACCTGGACCAGGCCAGGCACCGAATGAACCTGACCATCCGCCCCAACTGCCTGGTACACAGGCTGGTATTCGAGGGCAACCGGGCCACCGGCGTGGAGGTGGAAAGCGGCGGAGAGACCTTCGTGGTGGAGGGGGATGAGATAATCCTGTCGGCCGGGGCCGTTGGGTCGCCGCAAATTATGATGCTGTCCGGCGTTGGGCCTGCCGACCACCTGAACAGCCTGGGCATTCCGGTGGTGCTGGACAAGCCAGGCGTGGGGCAGAACCTGCGGGACCATCCCGGCGTGTGGGTTACGTGGCGCACCAAGGAGGGATTTGAGCTGGACGGCCTGAAGCCCCGGGCCCAGCTTACCCTGCGCTACACCGCAGAGAATTCGGACCTGCGGAACGATATGAAGATAACCATGCAGTCTTTCGCCACCGAACGGGTCAACCTGGGCGGCAACCGGATGGCGCCGCTGGGAATCCGCATGACCGCCGGAATCTACCTGGCGGTGGGCGCGGGTGAGCTGAGGCTGGCATCGGCCGACCCGACGGAGCAGCCCATTCTGGACTACAACTACCTGCAGGAGGATTTTGACGTCCGCAGGCTGCGGGAGTCGGTGCGCGTATGCGTTGACCTGGGCAACGACGAAGCCTTTAAGGACATAATCGAAGAGCGAGTGTCGCCCACGGACGAGGATATGGCTTCCGACGAGGCGCTGGATGCCTGGATGCGGCGGGAGGTAACTACGTCCCAGCACATTTCCTGCACCTGCAAGATGGGCCCAGCAGATGACCCGATGGCAGTGGTGGACCAGTATGGCAAGGTGCACGGGCTGGAGGGGCTGCGGATAGTGGACGCATCGATAATGCCCGACTGCATCCGCGCCAATACCAACGTGACCACGCTGGCCATCGGGGAGAAAATAGCCGACCATATCAAGGACGGGAAGTAGGGCTCTCGTCCAGGGACCCGGGTTTCAGGCACGAACAGCCACGAATTTTCACTGATGGCTTAGAAACTATCTCAAGATTAATCAAGGCAGAGCATTGGGCAAAATGCGACAGCAAAAGAGATTGCTTTTCACCCCCATCCTAACCTTCCCCCGTCAAGGGGGAAGGGATTTTGAGATAATTTCTTAATGCTCATCGACAGCTATTGGTGGATATAAGAACTGATTCGTGGTTAAGAGAGGTGTCATCGCCTATGGCCAAGATGGAAATTGGACTTTATGACGTGCTGGACCAGCCCCAGATGGAGGCCCACGCGACGGCGGCGGATGTTTACGAGGAACACATCCGCGGCGCGCAGGAAGCCGAGCAGATGGGGTACAAGTACTATTTCTCCATCGAGCACCAGACGTCCAATGTCAGCTTCCTCAGCGCGCCCAACATTTACCTGACCGCCCTGGCCCGTGCCACCAGCGCCCTGCGGTTCGGGGTGATGATCTACCAGTTGCCGTTCCATCATCCGATACGGCTGGCGGAAGATGTGGCCATGCTGGACCACCTGTCCCAGGGACGCATCGAGTTCGGGGCGGGAATCGGGGTTACGCTGCACGAGTTTCTGCGCTGGAATGTGCCCTTTGACCGGCGGAGGGACATTAGCGAAGAGGCGCTGGATATTATCCTGCAGGCGTGGACGCAGGACAGCGTTACCTACGACGGCGAGTTCTTCAAGTTTGACGAGGTGCTGACCAATCCGAAGCCGTACCAGCAACCCCACCCGCCGGTGTGGTTTGGCTGCCACAGCGCGGCCAGCTTTGAGTACTCGGCCAGGAAGAACTTCCACGTTTCCCAGAATATCGACATTGACCCCGTCATTGCGGACAAGTTTGAGACGTGGCGCGGCCTGTGGCGGGAACAGGGGCATCCGGAGCCCATGCCCCGGACCTTTTTGACCCGTCACGTACACGTGGCGGAGACGGACGCCAAGGCCCGGGAACAGGCGGAACCGCACCTGGCGACGGCGGCATTTCCCGAGGCCGTCCCCGCCGGCAAGGGGCGGGATATCATTGGCCCAACCAGGATAGGTTACGGGCCGAGCGGGATGCGGGGAGACGATCCGGGGACGCCGGAACGGGCGGAACTGCGGCGCACCTTCCGGGAGCGGGCCAACTCCTTTGACTTCTGGGTGGACAACGGGATAGCCCTGGTGGGAAGTCCGGAGACGGTGGCGCGCAAACTGCAGGAGCAGCATGAGCTGATCGGGCACGACATTTTCTGCGCCCGCCACCAGTTTGGTTACCTGGACCCGGAGGCGGCCCGGAATTCGATCCGGCTGTTTGCCGAAGAGGTAATGCCGGCCTTCGGGTGAGTCTGCAGGGAAGAGAGGCTGGGGCATCGAAACCCTCCACCCCCATTCCTGCGGCAGGCTCAGGACAGGCTCTAACCTTCCCCCGCAGAGGGGGAAGGGAACCTCTAAACTGCAATGCTTTATCTGTGAAAGTTCGTGGGTATTCGTGGATAGAAGAGAGTAAGGAACCAGTATGCGGTTTGGCCACTTTTATTATCCGATGAAGTTTGATGACTCCCGGGATGAGCAGGAAATACGGGAGTGCCTGGCGGAGGCGGAACTGGTGGAGGAACTGGGCTTCGACGCCATCTGGCTGGCGGAGCACTACTTCACCGGGGAATGCGTCTATGGCGACCCGCTGGTGTTCGCGGGGGCGCTGGCCGTCAAGACAAAGCGCGTGGACATTGGGTTTGGCATTCTGGAGCTGCCCCTGCACAATCCCGTGCGGGTAGCAATCCAGACGGCCCTGCTGGACAACCTGACGCAGGGGCGGGTGATTGTGGGGACGGCCAGGGGTTCCAACTACAACGCCTACGAGTACATTGGTTTCGGAACGAACCCGGACCTGGGCCCGGAGCAACTGGAGGAAGCCGAAGAGCTGATGGTGAAGGCGTGGACGTCGGATAACCTGGAGTTCAAGGGCAGGCACTACCAGGTGGCCTTCCCGTCGGCACGGCCACGGCCCTACCAGAAGCCCCACCCGCGGCTGGCGCGGGCGTGCATTGACGACGAGTCGGTTAAGGCCATGGCCCGCATTGGCCGTCCCATCCTGCTGCGGGGGCGGTCCACCAACCACACCGCCGCCAGCATCCGCCTGTACCGGGACACCATGGCTGAAGCTGGGTTTGGCGAGGAGGCAATCGAGGCCAACCTGGACCAGATATGGGTGTGGCGGGAGATGCACCTGGCGGAGACCGATGACCAGGCCATGGAGGAGTTTCTGCCGGCCCAGCACGACGCGTGGGCCAACATGCAGTACTACCGCACCAACTGGAATCCTCCCCAGTATTCCATGGACCGGCAACCGCCGCCAATGCAGAAGGAGGGCTACGGGCCCAGCCCTGACCCGGAGGCCGGGGAGGGCCTGGTGGGCAGCCCCCGACGGGTGACGGAACAGCTGGACCAGATGCGGGAGGCCGGAATCCGCAACCTGATGGTGACCAACCGGGGGCTGGTGTCGGCGGAAAAGACGGCCAGGTCTTTGAGGCTGTTGAGCGAAGAGGTGATGCCGAAGGTTGGGCAGGGGCGGGGCGGTTAAGCCACGAATGGGCACGAAGGCGCCGCCGCCGGGCCTCTGCTGGCCAGGGGGAAGCACCCCTGGGGGTGTCGTCATATTAGCCCTTCCTGCCGGTTGGGTATCGGGTGTAAACAGGCGATATACCAGGACTCTGGTCTATTGCTGAGCATATCGCCCACTTGAATGACGGATCTGGATTCCGGCTTTTGACGACTTCCCCTATGGTTCTGGTGAGGCGGGGTTTCTGCGGGCTACCATTCGAGTGAACCCCAGGTTTCTTCCAGCATCCACACGAAGCATTTCTGCTTCTTCCTCACAGCCCGGCACGTTCCCGATTTGAGCCAGGGCCAAGATCGAGTCCAGCCAATGTTTCCAGCCGTCGGACATCAGGTCCGCCAGTTCCACGTTGACCAGCCCGCTCTTTGCCCAATGGTGACGCCACCAGTCGGGACTGTGCAGGCTGTTCATCTCAAATTCCCACCAAGGTTGGAGATGACCAGGAACGTCGCCGTCGGGCCATTCCCGGACCAGGCCGGGGACAACGATGCCAAGCTGGCCACCAGGCCGGACGAACTGGACAAAATTGTTGCCCAAGTACATGTCGTCGGTACCGAAGTAATGGTATGAGTCGATGCTGACAATTGCGTCGAAGAAGTCGTGGGCGAAGGGCAACGCATGGGCTTCGGCGTAGATGGGAAATACCTTGTCGGCAACCTGGGCCTGACGAATTCGCTGCCAGTTCTCGGCCGGCGTGACCCACAAGTCTGCCGCCCATACCTGAAGGTCAAACTCCCTGGCCAGGAATATGGAGCTGATGGCCCGGCCGCAGCCCAGGTCCAGAATTCGCATGCCTGGCTGCAGATCCATCGCCTGGGCAAGGAACTCGGTCAGCAGGAGAACGTCGGGTCCCATTGAGTTTTCAAGAACCCAGTCTGTGTCGTAGCCGGCGGACCTGGGAAAGTCGGAACCGGTCTGTCTTGACTCCAAAGCATCTCCAGGAAGGCGGGGTTCCGGTCGCGAACCGGAACCCGTGAAAATGATTCAGGGTAGTAACTGGCCGGTCACGGGCCTGAGGGTTCGCGCCTATCCGGTGGCGGGCTTCATCACCCTCCCAGGAGGCTGCCTCCCTGGATGAGGCGGACGATGTCGTTGTAGGTGATGAAGAGGATGAAGCCCAGCAGTACCACGAAGCCAATTAGGTGAACCAGGCCCTCCCGTTCGGCGGGAATTCGCCGCCCGCCACGCACCCATTCCAGGGCCACGAAGACCAGCCTTCCGCCGTCCAGCATGGGGATGGGGAGCAGGTTCAGGATGGCCAGGTTGATGCTGAACAGGATGGACAGGACCACCCACCCACGCACACCGCCGTCGCGGGTGACCTCGCCGGTGACTTGGGCTATACCCACGGGACCCGAGAGTTGGGGCGCGCGCGTGCCGGTGATCCACGAGGAGATTTCCTGGCGCAACAGGGTCATCATCTCCCAGGTATTGCTGATGCCCAGCCAGGCGGCGGTCCAGGGAGGTTCGAAGCGGGTCTCGGAGCGCAGGTTTACGAGGCTGATGCGGATGCCGGTGGCGCCCTGGCCCGGAGGCGGATTGACCCGGGGCGACAGCTGAACTATCTCCTCAAGCCCATCCCGGTGAACGGTCCACTCCATAACCGTGCCGGCGTTCAGCGTGGTAGCCCGCACCAGGTCGGAGCTGGTCTCGATGTCGCGGTCGCCGGCCTTCAGTACCAGGTCGCCGGGGATGATACCAGCCACCTGGGCCGGCGAATTGGGCTCTACGGCGTCCACCTGAACCTGACCTACCGTAATGTCCTGGGGAATCATGAACAGCAGGGTGAAAGCAACCAGGGGGAACAGGGCGTTCATCACGGAACCGGCAGCCAGGATGATGGCGCGGGGGCCGGGTCCCTTGGAGGCCAGGCTGCGGGGCACGGCCGGGTTGTTCTCGCCGGCCAGCCTTACGAAGCCGCCCAGGGGCAGCCAGTTGATGGTGTAGGCCATATCGGCCAGCACAATGGAGCTGGCATCCACCTCGCGCACCGTGCCGTCGTGCTGCAGGAACTCGTCGGCCCCACGGTCGTGGAGGGAAGACTGGCGGCCAGAGGGCTCGGCCTCGATCACCCGGGCTACCAGGTTGCCATCGGCGTCCTCGGCCGAATGCAGTCGCACTAGTTGTCCCGGCTGGATGACAGTGCTGTTTTCCAGGTTGACGTAGCGGGTGTCGGCGTCCAGAAAGACGCGGGTGCGGCCGGTATAAAAACCGAAGGCCCTTGGCGGGTATCCAATGCCAAATTCCAGCACCTTGACGCCAAAGGCTTTAGCGGTAAAGAAGTGTCCCCATTCGTGAATGACCACCAGCATCACCAGCATGGGGACAAAGGCGATGATGGCGACAAGGGCTGTTTCCATTTAAGTTCCTGTGAATTTCAAGGGATGGGCGGTATTTCTGAAATAGCGGCGAGTTTAATGATAGCACAGGGGGGGTGCCCTCACCCCCGGCCCCTCTCCCATAGGGAGAGGGGAGATGTTTGGGTTTGATGTTGGTTGCGGTTGGGTGGGCGTTATCTCTGGTTAGGATTTTGGATCCTTCGGCTTTGCTCAGGATGACATGGGTTGGTGGGGGCCCTCACCCCCGGCCCCTCTCCCATAGGGAGAGGGGGGGATGTTTGTTATTAATGTTGGTTGCGGTTGGGTGGGCATGGTATGTGGTATGGATTTTAGGTCCTTCGGCTGCGCTCAGGATGACAGGGGTTGCCCTCACCCCCGGCCCCTCTCCCATGGGGCGAGGGGGGAGATGTTTGGTCTTGATGTTGGTTGCGGTTGGGTGGGCATGGTTTCTAGTTAGGATATTAGATCCTTCGGCTTCGCTCAGGATGACATGGTTTGGTGGGTTGCCCTCACCCCCGGCCCCTCTCCCATAGGGAGAGGGGGAAAAATTCCTTTCCAATTCTCTTCCGGTCATTTCTGGTTGTCTTGTAGATTGGGGTGGGGTTAGAGGAGGGACAGTGGGCGGAGGTCTGAAATGGCGGCGTCCAGACGCTGGAGGGTGTTGGAGAGGAAGGTTGTCGCCCGTTCTCCCGAGTAGTCGCAAAAGGCGCCGCCGACTATCCACAGGGCAAAGACGTCCAGCAGGGAGAGGCGATAGTCATTCCAACACTGGTTGAGGGAGTAGCCGGTTATGCCACTAGCGGTCAACGCAGAGTGGTACTCGGTCAAGAGCCCCCATTCCTCGCGGCGGCGCTGGGCTGGGGGGAAGGCCTCGCATACGAAGGTGGCAAGGTCGAAGACGCCCCGGCCTATGCCACAGTATTCCCAGTCCAGAACCAACGGCGCAGGAGAAGCGGCGTCGGCCGGGTAATAGAAGTTATCGAGGCGAAAGTCGCCGTGGACGATGGTACGAGGGGATTCTGCCAGCATTGACTTTACCCTGCCAAAAAGGTCGGGCATGGAATCGCCCAGTTGGCGCAGCCCCGGGGGTAATAACCGTCCTGTCTTTTCAGTTAGGGAACGCCAGGAGGGTTCGTGCAGTTCCTGATAGGCAAGGGCCTCGTCGTCCCTGGGGGGCAGCCAGACCAGGCCGTCCAGGAGGGGGCTGTCCCACCACTGGGCGTGAAAGGCGGCTAACCGGCGAGCAATCTGCCGGGCCTCGTCCAGGGAGCAGCCGGCCACGCTGTCGCCCTGCCGGGCGCTGCCCAGATCTTCCAGCAACAGCGCCGAGTTGCCGGTGGCGGGGTCCGCTTGCCCGAAGTAGCACACCGGAGTCTGCAGGGCACAGTCACGGGACAGGTTGCGGTAGAAATTAACCTCGCGGAGGTTTGGGCCCAGCAGGCGGAAAAGGGGCAGCATCAAGGGGTCGGTGGCGGGCAGTTTTACCAGGAGGCTGGCAGGCAGGCCGGGGTTGGGCCGTTGGTACTCCAGGTGGAGCCGAAAAACCCGGTTTGTGAAGCCCTTGCCCTCGGCTATGGATTCGGGGGTATAGCGGGTAACGGTTGCGCCCGGCAGAACTCCCCCCGCCGCAAGGGCCCTGGTCAACCAGGAAGCCGTAATTTCAGCGAGGGAGGTGGGAATCGGCAGTGACGCGGGTTGTGACGGATGCGCGTTCATAGGACATCGGGATGGGAACCGCGCCTGCCTTTTAGCCGGCCTTGCGAGCGAACAGGACGACGTGTTCCATGGGCTTGGGGTCGGTGAAGTGCATGATACCTCCCAGCTTGCCTTCCTCTTCGGGAATTACAGTCATGCCGTGGCCCTCCAGCACCTTAAGCACCTCATCAACGGTGTAAAGCTGGAAGCTGCGGTCGGTGCCATAGTCGCGGTCAAAGACGGTTGCCACGCCGCTGCCGACCTTGAACATGAACTGGAGAGCGCCGCCCGGTTTCAGGACTCGGACCAACTCGGGGATGGTAGTGCCGAGGGTCTTTTCCGGCGCGATGTGCTGGATAACAGCATTGCAGAGGACGAAGTCCATGGAGCCATCGGGATGGCTCAGGGGAAGGCTGAGGTCGGCCACTGCCACGCGGTCGGCAATTTCGGGATGGAGCCGCCGGGCTTCCTGGATATTCTCGTCCACGGCATCGACGCCATAAACGTCGTAGCCCCGCTGCCAGTAGAGAAAGACGTCCCGGGCGCCGGAACCACACCCGGCGTCGAGGCCACGGCCGCCCTCCGGTACCAATTCGACCATGCGGTCCAACAGGTCGTCGTCACCCTTGAGAGCAGGGTGGGAGGAGTTGATATAGACGGACTGGATGTAGTTGTGGCTGACTTCGGCGTAACGCGTTGCGTAGTCGCGGTAGAAGGACTCGGAATAGTCGAGGTTGCTGCTCATAGTATTACCGCCGCTGGAAATTATGGAAATCAGGCGTCGAACATGTCAATGAACTGGCCCGTCATAAGCGCGGGAGCGTGGGCCGCCAGATAAAGGGCGGCTTGGGCTATCTGGTCCGGTGTTATCCAGGCCGGGTCGCCACCTGGATGGTATTCCCTGGCCATATCGGTGTCCACCCAGCCGGGGTTGATGCCATTTACCTGTATGCCATGGGGACGAAGGGATTGAGCAAGGGACGCGGTATAGCCAACCACGCCCCACTTTGAGGCGTTGTAGGCGCCGTTGTCGCCCTCGACCTGGCGACCGGAAGAGGAACCGATGTTGATAATTATGCCAGACTTACGCTGCATCATATAGGGAATTACCGCCCGGGAGACCAGGTGCATACCGCGCAGGTTGGTATCCATGACGTAGTCCCACTGCTCCATGGTGGTTTCCCACACCGGAACATTGTAGGTGATGACGCCGGCATTGTTGACGAGGAGGTCGAGCCGGCCCCACCGGTCCGCTGTTTCCCGCGCCACTGCGGCGGCGTCTTCCTCGCGGGTAACGTCAAGGGAGAAGGCCAGGGACTGACCGCCAGCAGAGGCAATCTCGTCCACTACCTGGGCCAGGTTGGCCTGGTTGCGGCCGGTGACGGCGACGCGGGCGCCTTCACGAGCGAAGGCCAGGGCAACGGCCCGGCCAATGCCCCGACCGGCGCCGGTAATTAATGCAACGTGATCCTGGAGCAGCATAGGCCTGCCTGCAGACTTGGTTTGAACTTATGGATTCCGGCGATTGCGGGAAGCAGGGCGCCGGGAGAATCCGGCGTTGTATTTAACGCCTGATGGTTTGCATCAGGCCAGCTCTCCGGCAACCCGCCGGGCTTCCTGAATTGCCCATTGGTCGGCAGCAAGGAGTTCTTCCAGGGTGGAGCCGGAGGCGGGGGTGTGGGCGTCCACCACCGTTGCCACCAGGCGGTGGATGTCGGTGAAGGCGATTTTGCCATTCAGGAAACTGTTTACCGCCACCTCGTCGGCGGCGCTGAGGACGGCCGGATAGGTACCACCCTGCTGGGCGGTGGACAGGGCCAGGGTAAAGCAGGGATAGCGCTCCGGCTCCATGGGGCGGAAGTCCAGGCTCTGGGCTATGCCCGTGTCCAGGCGGGGTATCAGGGAATCGTCGGGGTTGCGCAGGCGGTCGGGATAGAAGAGGGCGTACTGGATGGGCAGCCGCATGCTGGGAGGGCCCATCTGGGCTTTAACCGAGCCATCCTCGAACTCGACCATGGAGTGGATGGTGCTCTGGGGGTGAATTACGACCTCAATGTTTTTCCAGGGAACGTCGAACAGCCAGTGGGACTCGATAACCTCGAAGGCTTTGTTCATGAGGGTGGCCGAGTCGATGGTTATCTTGGGCCCCATCTGCCAGGTGGGGTGACGGAGGGCCTGCCCGGGGGTTACGGAGTTGAGTTCGTCGAGGGGCATGGTACGGAAGGGGCCGCCCGAGGCCGTGATTATCAGGCGTCTTATTGATCCCGATTCCCCCTGGATACACTGCCAGATGGCGCTGGGCTCGCTGTCCACGGGGAGGATGGCGCCACCGAACCGTTGCTCCCATTCCTTGAGCAGGGGGCCGGCCATGACGATGGGTTCCTTGTTGGAGAGGGCTACCGCCTTACCGTGCTCCAGGGCGCTGAGGATGGGAACCAGGCCGGCCGCGCCGGTGGTGGCGGCCATTACCAAATCCACATCGGGCAGGGCGACCATTTCCTCCATGGGCAGAAACTTTGTGTCGCCCAGGGAGGCGCTGGGGGGGTCGATGCAGTAGGCGTAGCGGGGGTGAAATTCGGCAACCTGCTGGAGGAACAGGTCGTGGTTGACGCCAGCGGCAAGACCAACCACTTCAAATTTTTCGGGGAAGGCCCGGACGATATCGAGAGTCTGGGTGCCAATGGAACCGGTGCTGCCGAGGACAACGATCTTCTTCAAGGCTAAAGCACCGCCGCAAACAGATAGTACACCGCAGGGATGGTGAACAGGAGACTGTCGAGGCGGTCCAGGATACCGCCATGACCGGGCATCAGGCTTCCGGAGTCCTTGAGGAGGGAGAGGCGCTTCAGCCGGGATTCCAGCAAGTCGCCCCACTGGGAAGCCACACCCACTGTAGCACCAATCAGGACGGGTTGCCAATTCCAGGCGGTCCAGGCCCCGTCCCACCAGGTAGCGCCCAGCCCCAGGTTAAGGAGACGGTCGAGGAGGAAGGAGGCCAGGAGGGCGAACAGGAACCCGCCAACCGCGCCCTCCCAGGTCTTGTTGGGGCTGATGACCGGCGCCATTTTGTGGCGACCGATTGTCCGTCCCACGAGGTAGGCGCCGGTATCGGTGGCGAAGTTGGCCAGGAGGGCGAACAGGAGCCAGTTTCGGCCAACTTCGTAGATGGTTGGCCCCGTGTCGGGGGAAAAGTAAAGAGGGTCGAGGAAGAAAAAGACCTCGCCCACCTGGGCCAGGGCCATGACGTGGGCCAGCAGGAAGCCGGTATAGACGGGGCCGCCCAGGAGGTAGGCCAGGGCCACCGGCCAACGGGGGCCACGGTAGAAGGCGATGAGCCACAGGAGGGATAGAAAGGCGCCGCCGACGAAGATGCCCAGGGAAATGGCCCACAGATGGAATACCCCGTCGGCTGCCGCGCCGCCAATAACGAAGGCGGCTACCCAGGCCGTGCCCAGCAGGGCCGGCAGGGGGGTGGGGGCCGGCAGGTCCTGAGCCGGTTCCACGGCAGGGTCGGCTTCAGCGGCAGGAGAAATCGGGCCTTCTTCCGATGCCTTACCTGGGTCAGGGGGGCAGTCGGGGTACGGACCCTGTGGATCCGAATGGGACGTCTCTGAAGGGCTCGAGAACGATTGAGCGGGGGCGGTTGCGGCGTCGGGAACTGGGCCGTCCTCCTGGACTGGCGACGGGGGGGCTTCCGGAGAATCTGATTCGGGGGTTGAAACGGCAGGGGGATGAAAGCGGTAGAATTCGCGGACGGCCAGGATGGCGGCGACCAGGGTTACGAGGAAAACCCAGAAGAGGCCGGCCCAAAGGGCGCCAAGCAGGACGGCCAGGCCGATGAGGCCGGTGATGGTCCGAAGCAGCAAGGGGCCTAACCCCCGGTATCGGGGACGATGTTTCCGAAACGACGCTGCCGCTGACTGTAGTCGGCAAGGGCTCGGTCAACTTCCTGGGCGTCCAGGTCGGGCCAGAGGACCGGGGTATGGTAATACTCGCTGTAGGCGGACTGCCAGAGGAGGAAGTTGCTGATTCGCAACTCGCCGCCGGTGCGGATAATCAGGTCTGGGTCAGGGCAATGGGCGGTAAAGAGTTTGCGGCTGAAGACTTCCTCGGTAATGTCATCGGGAGAGACGCCTTCGCGAATCAGTTCGCGAACGGCGGCAAGGATTTCCTGCCGTCCCCCGTAGTCAAAGGCGACGTTGAGGACAATGCCGGTGTTGTTGCGGGTCTCGTGCTGGATTCTATCCACAGCGAGGCGAATGTCGTTAGAGAGGCGGGCAGCGTTGCCGATGTGGATAACGCGGACGTTTTTTTCATTGAAGTGGTCCGTTTCCCGTCGCAGGGTCTCATCCAGCAACTCGATGATTCCCTCAACCTCGGTGGAGGGCCTGGACCAGTTTTCGGTGGAGAAGGCGTAAACGGTCAGGAACTGGACGCCCCGCTGGGCCAGCAAATCGACCACCCTGGGTATGGCGTTAACGCCCTCGCGGTGGCCGGCGAGACGGGGAAGGCCCTGTTGCTCGGCCCAACGACCGTTGCCGTCCATGATGATGGCAACGTGGCGAGGCACCCGTCCGGGCGATTCGACGACGGCGGGCAGACCCTCTGTCCCGGGTTGCCCTTTGGCCCGGAAGACAGGGGTTTCGGGTAGGTTGACCGAGCCGGTATGGGCTTCCATCTCCTGATCCGGGGCTATACCTGCATAATCTCGGCTTCTTTAGTGGTGGAGACCTGGTCGATGTTCTTGATGAAGGAATCGGTGGTCTTCTGCAGCTGATCCTGGCTGCGGCGGTTTTCGTCCTGGGAAATGGCCTTGTCCCGTTCCAGCTTGCGAAGAGACTCGAGACCGTCGCGCCGGACGTTGCGGACGGAGACCTTGCCCTCTTCGATCTTGCGCTTGAGCAGCCGCACCAGTTCCTGGCGCCGCTCCTGGTTAAGAGGGGGAATAGGGACGGTGATCATGTTGCCGTCGTTGGATGGGTTGAAACCCATTTCTGACTGCATGAGGCTTCGCTCGATGTCTCTCAAGGCCTGCCGGTCCCAGGGCTGGATCATGATAGCCCGGGCGTCGGGAGCGGAAATCGAGGCTATCTGCTTCAACGGGGTAGGTGACCCGTAATAGTCCACGCTTACATTCTCGACCAGGGACGGGGTGGCCCGACCGGTACGCAAGGTGGCCAGTTCTCTTTCCAGCGCTTCTATGGTCCGGTTCATCTTGCGCTCGACCTCGGTCAAGACGGCTTCCGGAGTAAGCTGTTCGTCGATGTTGTCCTGTTCTCGCATTTGCTATTCCTCCCGCTGCATTACCTGAATCGGGGGTAACGGGGTTCCGGTACGGGTTGTCGGCCCGTCCAGACGAGACAGGCTATTGCCGTCCGCCGGAATTCAGTCGGAAGCGGCAATTGTGGTGCCCACCAGGTCCCCGCTGAGTATGCTCTGCATGCTGTCCTTTTCGAAGATATTAAACACAACGATGGGAAGCTTGTTTTCCATGCAAAGAGAAACGGCGGTGGAATCCATTACTTCCAGGCGCCGGTTCAGTGCTTCCAGGTAGTCCAGGCTGGCAAACCGTTTGGCGTCCGGGTTGATATGGGGGTTGGAGTCATAGACGCCGTCCACGTTGTTCTTGGCCATAAGGAGGACCTCGGCGCCAATTTCCAAGGCCCGCAGGGCGGATGCCGTGTCGGTGGTCATAAACGGGTTGCCGGTGCCGGCGGAGAAAATGACCACGCGGCCCTTTTCCAGGTGCCGCATTGCCCTGCGGCGAATGTAAGGTTCGGCCACCGCCTGAATTTGCAGTGCGCTCTGGGTACGGGTAATTATGCCCAGTTTTTCCAGGGCGTCCTGCAGGGCCAGGGCGTTGATGATGGTAGCCAGCATGCCGGAGTAGTCGGCAGTGGCCCGGTCCATTCCCCAGCGTTCGGCCTGGCCGCCCCGCCAGATGTTGCCCCCGCCGATAACGATGGCAAGCTCGATACCCATCCGGTGGACCTGGCCGATCTGCTGGGCCATGTAATTGACCGCTTCGGGGTCGATACCGGTGGTTGCGGATCCCTTCAGGGATTCGCCGCTGATTTTGAGCAATACCCGCTGGTATTTGGGAGCAACCATAGACAGGTGAAATTTACTCTTCGAGGGCCAGGCGGCTGAAGCGGACCACCCGGACGTTTTCGCCAACCTTGGCGGCCAGTTCCTGAACGATGTCGCCCACCTGCCTGGAGCTGTCCTTGATGAAGGTTTGCTGCATCAGGCACACTTCGCTGGCGGGCCGGTTGTCGCCTTCTTCCTGGTCTCCGTCGGTGACGTAGGCTGGGCCCATGGCGGCCACCTGCATGGCGATGTCGTGGGCTACCTGCTTGAACTCGTCGTTGCGGGCGACGAAGTCGGTCTCGCAGCCCAGTTCGACCAGGGCGCCGACGCGTCCGCCGGTGTGGATGTAGGCTTCGATGACGCCTTCGGTGGTTTCCCGGTCGGCCCGACGGGCGGCGCGGGCGAAGCCCTTCTGACGCAGGGCTTCGGCGGCCTTGTTCATATCGTTGTCGTTGTCTTCGAGGGCTTGTTTACAGTCCATGATGCCGGCCCCGGTCTGTTCACGCAGGGTCCGGATTTCTTCAACGCTAGCTGGCAAGAATGTCCTCCGTGTCTCGTCAAATCGTCTTTTGCTACTCAGCAAAAATTGCAGGGTGGAGTTTCATTTCTCAACCCTGAAGTGCAGGGCAGTTCTGAATCAGGGCTGAAGCAAAAGCATCTGAACGAATCATTGCGTAGCTTCCGTTGTCGGCGCTTGTCCGTTAAGGAACGCCTCAACCTCAGGGGTGCTCGGAAGCATTAATACACCATCAACTTCTATTCCAAACCGCTCATATGCTTCTTTGCGGAGCTTCCGCTGAGCCCTTTTTTCTTTTTCCCTTATGTTCTTTATGGCATCAGGAATCAGCAATACCATGCGTCCCACCATTTCGACTACGATAGTCAGCGCAATGGACGTGCCCATTGCTACGCTAAGTATATCGGCTAGCAAGGCCAGCCAGTCATCATTCCACCTGGGAGAGTACCAGTGCCTTCCAGTCAGGATAGCGATGCCTACCAAGTAGGATATGTAGTACGCTATCCAGTACTTGCCGATAAATCTGCTGATTAGCTATCTTCCAGGTGGGCGGCACGTCCAAATCGGCGCCTATCTCAGCCTTCGCTCCCTTCCCCTTCGCCGCGGTTGGACTGTTCCATCAGCTGGGCCAGGTCGTCCAGGGGCATGGAGGCCAGGGCGACGTGCTCGGCCTCTTCGTCGGAGAGTTCCTCACCGGCTTCGGCGGCCAGGGCGTCGGCTTCAGCCTGGGCTGCGGCCTCGGCCTGAGCCTGCTGTTCCGCGATCATGGCCTCCCGTTCGGCCTTTCCTTCCAGGATGGCGTTGGCCAGGCGGCCGGTAACCAGGCGGATGGAGCGGACCGCATCGTCGTTGCCGGGGATGGGGTGGCTGACCAGTTCCGGATTGGTGTCGGTGTCAACGATGGCGAAAATGGGAATACCCATGCGCCGGGCCTCGGCTACACAGATGTCTTCCTTGCAGATGTCGATGATGAACATGGCCTGGGGCAGGGTGGTCATGTTGCGGATGCCAAGGAAGTATTTTTCCAGCTTGGCCAGGTTCTCTTCGAGCTTCAGGCCTTCCTTTTTGGGAAGGACGCGGAAGTAGCCCTGGTCGCGCTTCTGCTGCAACTCGATCATGTAGTTGATGCGAGTGCGAATGGTCTGGAAGTTGGTGAGGGTGCCGCCGAGCCAGCGCTGGTTCACGTACCACATGCCGCAACGCTCGGCCTCGCTCTGCATTACTTCCTGGGCCTGCTTCTTGGTGCCGACGAAGAGGACGTTGCCGCCATTGGCCGCCACCTGGACCATGGCCCGGTAGGCTTCGTTCATCAGACCCAGGGTTTGCTGCAGGTCGATGATGTGAATGCCATTGCGCTGGGTGAAGATGTAGCGCTTCATGCGCGGGTTCCAGCGACGAGTCTGGTGGCCGAAGTGGACACCGGCCTCGAGCAGGGATTTCATGGTTAGGGGTTCTCGCTGGGGAGCAGGAGGGGGGGCCGCTACTGGGGCCGCTGCGGGGGCCTGTTCGGCAGGACGCTCAGCTGACTGTACCATATACACTGTCCTTATAACTGCTATCGCAGAATTTCCAGAAGTATAACACGGGGGCTGTTGGACGGGCAATTGAGATTGCAGCCGGGGCGGGGCTTCGCGTCTTAGGGAGATTGTCGTTGCGGAGGGGTTAGAGAATGCAGACACGATTCCGCAGACCAGCTAGCGGGACGGTTGGGAGGGATTTCAGGCCTTTCGGCTGCGCTCAGGGTGGCGTGGCTTGTGACCTGGAGCAAACCAGCTTTGGGGCCCGTAGCCGGAAAGGTGGGAGGGATTCTAGGCCCTTCGGCTGCGCTCAGGGCGACATGGCTTATGCCTAGCGGAGGTCTGCACCTATAGTCTGAAGCTGAAACGCGATTGTCCTGGCAGCCTGAGCAGGGTGGGGAGCAATGCAGGCCAGGGGTAGGGGCGGTTCGCGAACCGCCCCTACGGGTATCGCGGCCATCTGGCAGGGGGCGCTGCCCGAATCCCAGGAGAGGCGGTGAACATGGGGGCAGCGAGGCGGACTGACCGTGCCTGGCGGAGTCGTGCCTGGGAGGCATGACCAAACGATGGCGGCAATGGACCCGCAAGGGTGGGACGGAGTGTGCCAAGGGTGGCCGGTGGTGTTTCTGACAGGCCCAACCAGTGGGGAAGGGGCTACTCGGTAGTTACCGAGTTTTCCGTGCCCTCGATGGCGGCGTTGAGGGTGTGCCAGGCCAGCACCGCGCACTTGATGCGGGTGGGGAAGGCGGAAACGCCGGAGAGCATTTCCAGGTCTCCCAGCAGGTCATAGTCCACGTCGGCATCGGGTTCGGTTATCAGCGAGTGGAAGCCGCCGAATATCTCCTCGGCCTTGTTCAAAGTCTGGCCCTTGACGCACTGGGTCAGCATGGAGGCGGAGGCGCGGGAAATGGCGCAGCCCACACCCTGGAAGGACACGTCGGCGATTACGTCGTCTTCCACCTTGAGGTACAGGGTAATCTGGTCGCCGCACAGGGGATTGTAGCCGTCGGCCTGCCGGTTGGCGTCATCCAGTTTTCGGAAGTTGCGGGGCTTGTTGTTGTGCTCGAGCAGGATTTCCTGGTAGAGGTCGTGCAGGTTAGACATCAGCGGCTGAATACCTCGATAACCCGGTCAATGCCCTTGACCAGGGTGTCAATTTCCTCTTTGGTGTTGTAGAAGGCCAGGGAAGCGCGGATGGTGGCGGGAACGCCATAGCGGTCCATGAGGGGCTGGGCGCAGTGGTGTCCGGTGCGCACGGCGATGCCCTCGGCGTCGAGGATGGTGCCCACGTCGTGGGGGTGAGCGGTGTCCATGACAAAGGATAGGATGCTTCCCTTGTGGCGGGCGGTGCCGATGAGGCGTACCGGTTCAATTTCGGACAGCCGTTCGGTACCGTAGGCCAGAAGCTCGTTCTCGTAGGCGGCGATGTTGTTCATGCCCACGCTGTTGACGTAGTCGATGGCAACGCCGAGGCCAATGCTGCCGGCGATGTTCTGGGTACCGGCCTCGAACTTGTTGGGTATGACGTTGTACAGGGTTTTCTCGAAGGAAACGGAGCGGATCATCTCGCCGCCGCCCTGGTAGGGTGGCATGGCGTCCAGCAATTCGGCACGCCCGTACAGGACACCCACGCCCGTCGGGCCGTAAAGCTTGTGGCCGGAGAAGGCGTAAAAGTCGCAGCCCAGGCTGGTTACGTCGATGGGTACGTGGGCTACGGCCTGGGCCCCGTCCAGGAGGACGGGAATGCCCCGGGAGTGGGCCAGCTCAATGACCTGCTCGACCGGGTTGATGGTGCCAAGGGCGTTGGACTGGTGGACGATGGAGACCAGCTTCGTTCGAGGACTCAGGAGCTTCTCATACTCATCCAGCAGCAGTTCGCCATCGTCATTGATGGGGATGACCTTCAGGTGGGCGCCCTTTTCCTCGCAGAGCATCTGCCAGGGGACAATGTTGGAGTGGTGTTCCATGGCGGTGACTATGATTTCGTCGCCCGCCCCAATGTGGGTCCTGCCGTAGGTCTGGGCCACGAGGTTGATGCCTTCGGTGGTGCCCCGGACAAAGATTATCTCCTTGTCGTGTTCGGCATTGATGAACTGGCGGACCTTTTCCCGGGCGCCCTCGTAAGCGTCAGTGGCCTTCTGGCTGAGGGTATGGACGCCGCGGTGGACGTTGGAATTTTCGGTCATGTAGTAGTTGACCAGGGCGTCGATTACTGCCTGGGGCTTCTGGCTGGTAGCGGCGTTGTCCAGGTACACCAAGGGCTTACCGTTGACTGTTTCCTTGAGGATGGGGAAGTCTTCCCGAATCCTGGTCACGTTAAATGAGTTTACGGATGCTGTCACTCTAGGCACCTCCCTGGCGCTGGGGGGAAACGGGTCTGCCGCCCAGGCCGGAAATCGTCTTGCCGCTGACCGTTTCAAGAAAGAGCCGGTCCAGGTAGTCACGTACCGGTTCGGAGCTGACGGTTTCGATAATCTCGCTGGCAAAGGCGTGGATAAGTATCTGGCTGGCGGTCTGCGGGTCTATGCCGCGACTCTGCATGTAGAAGAGGGTATCGTCGTCAATATGGCCGGCGGTGGCGCCGTGGCCGCACTTAACGTCATCGGCGTAAATCAGCAGGCTGGGCTTGCTGTCCACCTCGGCCCGGTCGGACAGGATCAGGTTCTTGTCCGTCTGCTGGGCATCGGTTTTCTGGGCGTCCTCCCGAACCAGTACCGTGCCGCCGAAGACGGCGCGGGAGCGGCCGTCGAGGATGCCCTTGTAGTAGAGGCGGCTGGTACCGTGGGGATGAGCGTGGTCAATGGAGACCAGGTTGTCCATGTGCTCGGTATTGTCGGTCAGGTACAGGCCGTTCAGCGAGCAATTAGCTCCGGTCCCATCCAGCAGCACGGACAGGTCGTGGCGGCCGAGGGAGCAGCCCATGGCAAAGGAGCCGGCCTCGTAGCTGCTGTCGCGGGCCTGGGTGACGCGGGTGGAGCCCACGTGGTAGGCGTTGCGGCTTTCATTCAGCAGGCGATAGTGGGTTACCCGGGCGCCCTCGCCCACCGCAACCTCGGTAACGGCGTTGGTGAAGTACTGGGGCGCGTTGTCAGAGTTGACGCTGATGTAGGACTCGAACACGGTTAGCCTGGTGTTGCGTCCGGCGACAATCAGCGTGCGGGGGTAATTAACCGAGTCCGGGCTGTCCTGAACGTAAACCAGGTTCAGGAAGACTTCCTCGTCGTAATCATCGGGCAAACTGACACAGGCCCCGTCGTTCAAAAAGGCAGTATTCAAGGCGACAAAGGCGTCTTCGGCGATGGTGGCGTGGTGGCCGAGGTTCTCACGGGTTCCGGTCGGGCCGTCTCCCCCCTCAGTCAGCGCGGGCGCCAAGGTACCTACTATGCCTGGGCGGGTTTCGGGGGTAACCACCGGCTTGCCATCGACAAAGATCAGGGTCAGCCACTCCGGTTCGAAACCGGTTGAGGGCACGCTGTTGCCCTCGGCAAGCAGCAATGCTTCGGGGTCCTTGCCGCTGGCGGGAGAGTCGAACCGGCCCTGGGCTATGGGCCTGACGTTGGTGTATTTCCAGGGTTCGTTGCCCCGTCGGGCGGTGGGGAAACCGCTGGCATCGAACCGCTCCCAGGCTGCGGCGCGCAGGTCGTTCAGCCAGGAAGGGCTGCTACCCGAGAGCTGCTGGCGCAGGTTCTGGTAATCCGCGTAGTAAGCGGGATGGTTTATGGTGGGGGCGGTGCTCATGGTTAGTTGCCGGCCTCCACTGCTTCCTTGATCCAGTCGTAGCCCTTTTCTTCCAGTTCCAGGGCCAGTTCGGGGCCGCCGGAGCGGACGATGCGGCCGTCGAGCAGGACGTGGACGCGGTCGGGGGTGATGTAGTTGAGGAGGCGCTGGTAGTGGGTTACGAGCACGATGGCATTTTCGGAGTTGCGCAGGCTGTTCACGCCGTCGGAGACAATGCGCAGGGCGTCAATGTCCAGACCGGAGTCGGTCTCGTCCAGCAGGGCCAGGGTGGGTTCCAGGATGGCCATCTGCAGGATTTCGTTGCGCTTCTTTTCGCCGCCGGAAAAGCCCTCGTTGACAGAGCGGCGGACCAGTTCAGGGTCGATTTCCACCAGCTTGACCTTCTCCCGCAACATGCGGTCAAAGTCGCGGGCGCTGTATTCCTCCTCGCCCCGGTGGACGCGCCTGGCGTCGGCGGCGGCCTTGAGGAACTGCCAGGCCCTTACGCCGGGCAACTCCAACGGGTACTGGAAGGCAAGGAAGACGCCCTCGCGGGCCCGTTCTTCGGGTTGCAGGGCGAGGAGGTCCATCCCGCGATAGACGGCCTCGCCGGAGGTGACTTCATAGTCGGCCCGCCCTGCCAGGGTGCTGGCCAGGGTGCTTTTGCCGGAGCCGTTGGGCCCCATGATGGCGTGAACCTCGCCGGCGTTGACGGTCAGGTTTACGCCGCTAAGTATTTCCTGGTCTTCCACGGAAACGTGGAGGTCTTTAACTTCCAGAATGGGTGGCATTTTGGTGGTTTTGCTCCTTAATTTGGCAATCGGTGTTCGTTCAGGAACCGAATCGCCTGGTCAATAAAATCGTTAAACACATCAGGTTTAAGAAAACCTATTTGCCTTGCAATAAGTCCCGGACTGGCGGTGAAGAGATTTGCCGGGCGCACGTAGCTGACAACATCCAATGCCAAATACCGGGTACTATCCGGGACCCAGCCCCTACCCCACTGTCCCTTCCAGGCTCACCTTCATCAGCTGGCCTGCTTCCATGGCGAACTCGAAGGGCAGTTCCTGGAAGATGCCCCGGCAGAAGCCGTTGATGATCATGTAGTTGGCTTCCTCGGGCGAGATGCCCCGCTGCTGGCAATAGAAAAGCTGGTCGTCGCTGACCTTGGACGTGGTAGCTTCGTGCTCCAGCTGGGCCGTAGGGTTCTGCACCTCGATGTAGGGAACGGTATGGGCGCCACACTGGTCGCCAACCAGCAGGGAATCGCACTGGGTGAAGTTCCGCGCGTTGGTGGCGGAGGGCATAATCTTGACCAGGCCCCGGTAGGTATTCTGACCCTTTCCAGCGGAAATGCCCTTGGCGACGATGGTGCTCTTGGTGTTCTTGCCGATGTGAATCATCTTGGTGCCGGTGTCGGCCTGCTGGAAATTGTTGACCAGGGCCACGGAGTAAAACTCCCCGGTGGAGTTGTCGCCCTGCAGGATTACGCTGGGGTACTTCCAGGTGATGGCTGAACCGGTCTCCACCTGGGTCCAGGAGATCTTTGAGTTTTTGCCCTGGCACTTGCCGCGTTTGGTGACGAAGTTATAGACGCCGCCGTTGCCCTCCTTGTCGCCGGGGAACCAGTTCTGCAGAGTGGAGTACTTGATTTCGGCGTCGTCCAGGGCCACCAGTTCGACCACGGCAGCGTGAAGCTGGTTGGTCTTGCGCATGGGGGCGGTGCAGCCCTCCAGGTAGCTAACGTACGCGCCTTCTTCGGCAACGATCAGGGTGCGCTCGAACTGGCCGCTGTCCATGGCGTTAATGCGGAAATAGGTCATCAGTTCCATGGGGCAGCGTACGCCCTTGGGGATGTAGGCGAAAGAGCCGTCGCTGAACACCGCCGAGTTGAGGGCGGCGTAGAAGTTGTCGGCGTAGGGTACCACCGAGCCCAGGTATTTCTGGACCAGTTCCGGGTGATTGCGGATGGCTTCGCTCATGGAGCAGAAAATGACCCCGGCCTTCTCCAGCGTATCCTTATAGGTGGTGGCTACCGATGAGCTGTCCAGCACCGCATCCACGGCCACGCCAGCCAGTTGCTTCTGCTCTTCGAGGGGAATGCCGAGCTTGTTGAAGGCTTCCAACAGTTCCGGGTCCACCTCGTCCATGTTCTTGGGGCCGTCCTTCGAGTTGGGCGAGGCGTAGTAGATGATGTCCTGGAAATCGATGCGGGGGTGCTGGATGTTGGCCCACTTGGGTTCCTCTTCGTTGAGGGTTATCCAGTACCGGTAGGCCTTCAGCCGCCATTCCAGCATCCATTCCGGCTCTTCCTTCTTGGCCGAAATGAAGCGGACGATGTCTTCGCTGAGGCCCTTGGGGGCAACGTCCTGCTCGATGTCAATGGTAAAGCCCCACTTGTATTCGGAGTCGATGTCAGTGGACTCCCGGGAAATTACCCGTTGAGTCGTCATAAGGCGATCCTCCCGTGATTGGTATTAAGCTGGCCGGCTAATCCAGAGATTATCCTTCCCGGGCCAGAACTTACCAGTTCCAAAATTAATTGTTGAGTCATTCAGTCAACAATGTAGGTTAGCAGTAGTCAGATATGCTGTCAATGGAGATTGATGGGCGCAGCAGGGCTAGTAGTTCAACAGCTTTGAATTGACGAGTGGCAACTATGTAACGTCATTCCGGTTTTGATTCGGAATTTGGACGGGTAGCCACAGGTCAACCGCAAAGCACCGTAAAGTACCGGAAAGGTCCTGGATTCCGGCCTGCGCCGGAAAGACGGTAAGTCCCCAACCCGTCATTTCAAACCTGTCGCACCACTAGCGCATTTGGAGAATTTCTCGTCAGCCGAAATTCCCCCAAGGTTCGAGGTTTCCGTCGATGCGGGAATGACGGGATTGCCCCGAAGCTGAAATGGGATTGCCTTGATGGACGCGCTTCCATGCCAAGAGAAATCGCCAGGAGAAATGGAGGGGATGACGGAAAGCAATTTCGACGGGCATACCCGGAGCGCCGTGGGCCAGGGCAAACGCATGAGCGCCAAATTGGCCAAACTTCCGGGGAACGGTCAACAAGATATCGTGGGGAACATACTATGGGGTCTGGATTCCCGCCTGCGCGGGAAAGACGGTAGGAGGGGTGATGGGACAGAGTCAGAATTCATGCGATAGCCCTGCGCCGGGGGCACTTTCTCTTGACTTTCAGCCTGGAGAGGAAGGGGGCGCGGCGTCAGAGCAGGTTCTTGAGGTAGGGGCGCAGCCACCAGTGCATGGCGGACAGAGTCAGCGCGCCGGCCACCACAAAGAGTACTGCCGAAGGTGTCCACCCCACTACAACCAGGCCCAGGGCAGTGCCCGCCGCCGGGGGGTGTTCGGTGTCGGTCAGCACCATTATGAGGATGCTGATGCCCACGGTAACCACGGCGATGAGATCCCGGACGATACGGGATGCGGTTTCCACGTCTCCCCCGCCGGGCAGAAGGTAGAGCAGGGAGAGGACGGACCCGACAAGCACGGCCACAAGGTGGCCTCCGACGATGCGGCGAGGGTTGGCTGCCTGGCTGTGGGGCAGGACAAAGACGATGAATGCCGTGGACGCTATGGCGACGACGATAGCGGCCCTGAGGACCACGTCAACCACCAGCAGAATCGCCAGCAGCGCCAGCATGCAGAGGGCGCATTGAAACAGGTAGCTCTTCCAGTGGCGTCGAAACCGCCGGTCTATGAGCCGGCCTTCAAGGACTATGCTACGCACCGGACGCCGTTTTCTTCTTGCTCTCTCCGCCATAACAGCGCGGGTATTTTCCCATCTGGCCCGGAACCCTTGCCCTTGCATTGCCGGGCAGTTTAGCGGCAGTTCGGGGGCTTTCCGAACCATGTTGCGAGGGCCGGTCGGCGCGGGAGATTCCGGTAGTACCGACCGGGGCTGCTGGGCGGGAAGAGATGCCAGGACGGCCCGGACTTCACCCACCGGCCTTCTTTCAGCGGATTTCTCTCGCCGGACTTCTTTCAAGTGTTTGAAATGGGGCCGCCGGTTCGACCCAATTCTGACGGGGAGTTGCCCAATCCTGACAGAGAGTTATTGTTCCCAAATTTTGGCCTGTGCTAGAATCGGCCTATGGACAAGGAGCAAACCAAGTACTGGGTAGCGCTGAGCCAGGTAAAGAAACTGGGCGCTACCCGGTTCAAAAAGCTGGAAAATTACTTCGGAGAGCTGGGCAAGGCCTGGGAGGCCGGCCCGGGAGAACTGCGCAACGCCGGGCTGGAAGGCGGGATTGCCTCGGCCCTGGCCGACGTCCGGCGGCATATTTCGCCCGAAGGCGAAATGCAAAAGCTGGAAAAAGCCGGGGTGCAGGCTTTAACCTGGCACGATTCCGGCTATCCTCACCGCCTGAAACAGATTGACGACCCGCCTCCGGTACTCTACGTTAAGGGAACACTGTTGCCCGAGGACGAAAGGGCGGTGGCGGTGGTGGGGACCCGAAGCCCAACCAGCTATGGCCGCGAGGTGTCGGCCTCCATTTCCGGCGAACTGGCACGCAGCGGGATAAATATTGTGAGTGGGCTGGCCCTGGGGGTGGATACGATGGCCCACCGGGCCGCTTTAAGCCAGGGCGGCCGCACGATTGCAGTGGTGGCCAACGGCCTGGACATTATCTACCCGAGAGATAATGCCGGCCTTAGTCGGCAGATTGAAGAGCAGGGCGCGGTGGTGAGCGAATACCCCCTGGGCACCCGGCCGGATCCGCGGGGGTTTCCCAGGCGCAACCGGCTGATAAGCGGCTTGAGCCTGGGTACGCTGGTGGTGGAAGCGGGCGAAAAGAGCGGGGCCCGCTGGACGGTTTACCATGCCCTGGAGCAAAATAGGGAAGTGTTCTGTGTGCCGGGCAGCATATTCTCACCGGCAAGCAAGCTGACCAACCGCCTCATTCAGGATGGGGCCAAGCTGGTTTCAAGCCACACGGACATTCTGGAAGAACTGAATTTGACAGTGGTAACGAAGCAGATAGAAATGAGGCTGGCGGAAAACCTGCCGCCCAGTCCCGACGCCGATGGCGAAAAGGACCTGCTGCGTTGCCTGGACCACGAACCAATGCATATAGACGACATCCGGCGCGAGGCAAGCCTGCCAATAGCGCTGGTCGGCAGTTTGCTGACCATGCTTGAATTGAAGGGAATGGTAAAGCAGGTGGGCGCCATGCACTACGTCCGGATAGCGGAGGCCACTCCATCCTATGGCAACTAAGCAAGATACTTCTACCAGGGCCAAGGCCGGCAGCAAGAAAAAGCCGGACAGCATGACGAGCCGGACGGTCAAGGCCAAGTCCACTCGCGCCAAGGCAGCGAGCAAACCCGCCGGCAAGGCGTCGGGCAAGACTGCGGCCAAATCAACAGCCAAGACTACGGCCAAGGCGTCAACCGGAGCCGGAAAGGGTCGAGCCGCGTCGGCCAGCACCCGCGCCGCCAGCCAGGGCGTCCGCAGCCTTGGCAAGACGGCCGGCAAGCGGCTGGTAATCGTTGAATCTCCCGCCAAGGCCCGTACGGTCGGTCAGATTCTGGGCAACCGGTATGTGGTCACGGCGTCCCAGGGGCACGTTAGAGACCTGCCCAAGAGCAAGATGGGTGTGGACCTGGAGAAGGAATTCGAGCCCACCTACGTCACCATGCGTGACAAGATGCCGCTGGTGAAGGAGATAAAGCGGGCCGGGGACGAAGCGGCGGATATTTTCCTGGCCACCGACCCGGACCGGGAAGGGGAGGCCATATCCTGGCACCTGCAGACGGCCGCCGGCTGGGACAAGGATACCGGCAAGGCGCCCAAGCGGGTGGTCTTTCATGAGATTACGAAGGACGCTGTTGAGGAAGCCTTTCAGCATCCCCGCGAAATTGATATGAAGCTGGTCAACGCCCAGCAGGCCCGGCGCATTCTTGACCGCCTGGTGGGTTACCAGATCAGCCCCCTGCTGGCCAAACGAGTCCAGCGGGGACTTTCGGCGGGTCGGGTGCAGTCGGTGGCCCTTAAGCTGGTAACCGATCGGGAAAAGGAAATCACGGTCTTTGTGCCCGAAGAGTCGTGGACGCTGGATGCCCAGCTGCACAAGTCCGCTGACGCCGCCACCAAAGCCAATCTCTTCCCCGCGTGGCTGCACTCCGTAAAGGGGAATCGCCGCCGGTTGACCATCGGGGTTGAAGAAGAGGCCCGGGCTTACGAGGCGGAACTGAAGGATGCGGCCTATACCGTGGCCGAGGTACGCAAGCGGGAAGTGCGGCAGCGCCCGGCGGCGCCCTTTACCACCAGCACCATGCAGCAGGAAGCCGGCCGCAAGCTGCGTTTCACGGCCCAGCGGACCATGTCGGTGGCCCAGCAGCTATACGAGGGCCTGTCGGTAGGCAGCGAAGGGTCGGTGGGGCTGATCACCTATATGAGGACCGATTCCACCCAGGTGGCGGAGACGGCGATACAGGAGGCGCGCCAGTATATCAGCGGCCGGTACGGGAAGGAATACCTCCCGGACAAGCCCCGGAGCTATCGGACCCGGACCAAGGCGGCGCAGGAAGCCCACGAGGCCATCCGGCCCACATCCATTGCCCGGACTCCTGATTCCCTTAAAGACCACCTTAGCGCCGAGCAATTCCGGCTTTACGGCCTAATCTGGTCGAGAATGCTGGCCAGCCAGATGGCCGATGCCCGGTCTGACGCCACTACGGTAAACATAGACGCCGCCTGCAAGCCCAATGCCAGCGGAGAAGCGGGGCAGGTGTTCAACTTCCGGGCCACGGGTTCGGTGTTGAAGTTCCCCGGCTTCCGTACGCTGTACCTGGAGGGCCGGGATGAGGGCGACGAGGAGGAAAACTCCAACTCCCTGCCGGAACTGACCCAGGGGGATACGCTGAACTGCCAGCAACTGGAAGCCAACCAGCACTTCACCCAGCCGCCGCCCCGGTTCACCGAGGCCACGCTTGTCAAGGCCATGGAAGAGCGGGGCATCGGGCGCCCCAGCACCTACGCCCCCACCATCGGCGTGCTGCTGAATCGCAAATACGTGGACAAGGAAGGCAACAGCCTGCATCCCACCCTGCTGGGAACAACGGTGTCGGACCTGCTGGCCCAGTTCTTCACCGAGATTATGAATCCGGACTTTACCGCGCAGATGGAGGAGAAGCTGGACGAAGTGTCGCAGGGCGAACGGGACTGGGTGCCCATGCTGGAGGAGTTTTACGGGCCCTTTGCCCAGGAGCTGCTCAACGCCAACGAGAATATGCCCCGGGTGAAGCCGGACGACGAGGCCACCGACGAGGTCTGCGATAACTGCGGCATGCCCATGGTAATCAAGACGGGACGGTTTGGCCGGTTCATGGCCTGTACGGGCTATCCCCAGTGCCGGACCACAAAGCAGATTAAGGATGCCGAGGATGAGGCAGGCGCCGCCGACACAGAGACCGACGAGGTCTGCGAACAGTGCGGCAAGCCCATGGTGCTCAAGACGGGCAGGTACGGCAAGTTCATCGCCTGCAGTGACTACCCGACGTGCAAGAATACCCACCCGATGAAGACCGGCGCTTCCTGCCCTCGCTGCGGGGGAGACCTGGTGGAACGGGGAAGCCGTCGGGGAGTTTTCTACGGGTGCGCCAACTATCCGGAATGCAAGTACACCAACAACCGGCGTCCCCTGCCCGAGCCCTGCCCCGAATGCCAGGGGTTGATGGTGGCGAATCGGGACGGCAGCCAAGCCTGCACGGTATGCGCCTGGAAGGTGGACGCTCCCCAGAACACGTCGGATGGGGATGGAAACTCCGGTCGGGAGCAGGAACTGGCAACAGTAGGGGACTGACAAGGCTATCGCACTTGGAGAATTTCACGTCAACGGTAATTCTCTCCAGGTGCGAGGTTCCTGCCGGCGCGGGAACGACGGGGTTGCCCCAAAGCTGATATGCAATTGACTTGGGGGTCTAAAGAACGCTCTTGAGCTTTCCTTTTTTTCGGGTGAGGAAAGATCAGGGTGGGGTTGATGCCCGCAACAGGGTTATGGCCCCAGCGTCCACTGGTTGTCCTTCAGGTGGTCGGGTTACCCGCGGGGGGGTCGCGAACCGAGCCTGCCCCGGCCGCGGTTCCGCCAGCAAATCACCAAAACAGGGACGCTGTCATTGCGTACTAAACCAAAGCCACGGTGAAAACTACATCAAGGGTACCTGGCATTGGAGTGGTAGTAGTTCAGATCTTCCCTGAACCGCAGGGGCGCACGGCCGTGCGCCCCTACCCGGGAGCCATATCAAATTCGGCATAAGCGTCATGCCCGATAGATGGCACACCATAGCCGATAGAAAGGCAATGCACATCCCACCCCAGCTTTGGTTTAGGACCGACAGTCCGGCCAGGTACAGCTTCCAAGCTCGTCGCGGGCGCTGAAATGACCCAAACGGGTCGGCTGCCATAAACGCAAATCCAGAGACTCGTCGCTATGCTGGAATTATCCCAATCCAAGGGAGTCCAGCATGGCAACCCTTACCGAAACAGCCGTTCCCTCGTCCCCCGACTCCGAGTTGGCCGCAAAGTACGAGAACTACCTGAGAGGGCAGCGGGGCCTCTCCGACAACACCGTCCGCGTATATCTCACCGACCTGGAATCCTTTTTTCGGTATGTGTCTGACGGGGGACACGCGTTGTCGGACATGAACCGGCGCTTGGCCCGCAGCTACCTGGCCTGGCTGGCCACCGAAGCGCGGGAAACCAGGCACCCCTATTCCGGCCGCAAGCAGAAGGAGGGCTACGCCCGGGTCAGCATCGTGCGTAAGCTGACGGCGCTGCGCTCTTTTTACCAGTTCCTGGTCCAGCAGGGGATGTTCAAGCACTGCCCTGTGCCTTCGGGGCGCAGCCTCCAAGTGAAAGTGGAAAAACCACTGCCCTCATTCATAGGCAAACAGGAAACGGTGCGCCTGCTGGAAGCCCCCGGCGAAGAGGACCTGTTCGGCATACGGGACCGGGCTATCCTGGAGGTGCTGTATTCCTGCGGAGTCCGCTTGGCCGAGATTAATGGCATGGACCTGCCCGATGTGAAGTTTGAGCAGCGGCAGATACTGGTGGAGGGCAAGGGCTCGAAGGAGCGGTGGGTCCTGTTCGGACAGCCCACCGCCGATGCTCTGCAGAAATACATGGACGAGGCAAGACCTCAACTGCTGGAGAAGCCCACCGAGGCTCTATTCCTGAACCGGTACGGAAAGCGACTGTCCCGCCGTTCCATCGAAAAGGTGGTCAAGGGGTACGCTGCCAGAGCCGGCCTTCGCGATGGCGTTCACACCCACACCCTGCGCCACACTTTCGCCAGCCACATGCTGGAGGGCGACGCCGACCTGCGGGTAATCCAGGAACTGCTGGGCCATTCCAGCCCAACTACGACGCAGATATACACCCACATAACCAAGCAGGAAGCCAGGGCCGCCTACCTGAACTTTCATCCCCGGGCCGCGAAGGACTAAGGAACTATCTCAAGATTATTCAAGGCAGAGCATGGGGCAAGATGCGGCAGCAAAAGAGATTGCTTTTCACCTCCATTTCTTCGGCAGGCCCAGGACAGGCTCTAACCTTCCCCCGTCGAGGGGCAAGGGATCACCCCCATCCTAACCTTCCCCCGTCAAGGGGGAAGGGATTTTGAGATAGTCTCTAAAGGGGTTTACTGATCCAAGACTCTTGTTGGGGGAATTGGGGACGGAAGCGAGGGTTTACCCTGCGGGGGCGCATGGCGATGCGCCTGGCACGGTTAGGGCCAGCTGTTCCTGCAGGTTCCTCGTTCCTTTCCGGCTGAGAGACCAGGTGGCAATTTGAGATAAGGTTTAGCTGACATGCCATTGCCTGCACTGCGGGGCAAGCCTCTGTTCCCCGTGGGTGTATAATTCTCCCCATACTGATCCAGGCGGGCTTGATGACTCCTGACGCAGGCGCCAAACAGCGCAAACCCATATTCTACGGATGGTATATCGTTGCCACCTGCATCTTCGTAGCCTTCGTTACCAACGGCGCCCGCAACAGCTTCGGTATTTTTGTCCTTCCCATGAGCGAGGAGTTCGAGTGGAGCCGGGGCACCATTTCCTTCGCGGCGGCCCTGGGCTTCCTGGTTAACGGACTGACCCAGCCATTCATGGGGCGGTTGCTGGACCGTTTCGGCGGACGCAGGGTCATCGTTGTCAGCCTGGCCATCTTTGGCGTAGCAACGATAGCCCTGAGCTTGACCTTCCACTACCTGTACCTGATCTTCCTGTTCGGCATTGTTTCTTCCATAGCGTTGAGCGGCATGTCCCTCAACAACACGGGTACGTTGCTGTCCCGGTGGTTCCGGCGGCGGCGGGCCACGGTGGTTGGCCTCAACGCCTCCGGTCTTTCTGCCGGAGGGCTGATCCTGGTACCCCTGGGTATGTACCTGCTGCAGTCCACCAACTGGCGGGTGACCTGGATCGCCTTTGGCGTGGCGATTCTGGTACTGTCGGTCCCCCTGGCATTTTTCTTCCTGAAAGACGACCCGAAGGACCTGTCGCTCAGGCCTGACGGCGATGATGATCCGCTGGACAGCCCCACCAGTTCGGCCGCCCAACGAATGGCGGGGATGCTGGATACGGACCGGTGGGCCCAGTCATTCCGGTCGATGCCCATCTGGCAGATGACCATAGCCTACTTTGCCTGCGGCTACACGACGGCGGTGCTGTCGGTCCATTTCGTGCCCTTCGCGGACTCCCTGGGGGTTGGACCGCAGACCGCGGCCTTCATTTTCGCCCTGATGATGGGTTTGAACGTGGTGGGCAGTATCGGCGCGGGCATTCTGTCGGACAAGTTCAGCCGCAAGAACATGCTGGCGCTGGTTTATTTCGTGCGGGGTACGGCCTACATGCTCATGCTGGCCAGCGTGGAGATATTCGGACTGGGAACGCCGGCTCTGCTGATCTTTGCGGTAGTAGCTGGGATATCCTGGATTGCTACGGCGCCCCTGACCACCGCCCTGATTGCGGACGTTTACGGCGTACGGGCGCTGGGCACGATTTCCGGCGTTGCCTTCCTGGTGCACGCCGTTGGCAGCGGAATCAGCATCTGGCTGGCGGGAGAACTCTTCGACCTGACCGGTTCCTACACCATACCCTTCCTCATAGCCGGGCTGCTCCTGTTCCCGGCTTCCGTATTTGCGTTCTCCATCAAGGAGAAGAAGTACTCTTCCCGTTACCAGACGATGGAGGCGGTGGCAGCGCCGGCTGCCGGCGACTAGAGCGCAGGAGACTTGGCCGCTTGACGGGAGTTGGCATGATTGGCATGGGACTGTGGCTGCCAGGGCAATGGATGGGAGGCGAAAGTCTCACTCTGCTATTGGGGCTGGCGTCCCATCATGACGATATCATTGACCCGGACTTCCTGGCTTGGCTCAAGGCGCGGCTGGACCACATCATCACCCTGGACCCGTGGGTGCTGATAGTCGTACTTACACTGGTGGTGCTGGCCATTCCGGCGACGATAATCGGCTTCTACCTTTACCAGCAATGGCGGGTCAAGTTCTCCTGAATGGCTATCGGTGGGAAGTAGCGCGCGGGGCAGTGAGGCTTGAAATCGGGTAACAAAAAAGAGGGACGGAGTTTTCCGTCCCTCTCTTTTCGCCGTGATCGTTGGAAAGCGTTTAGCCGGGATTGTGCTTGTCTACCAGGGGACCAACTCGAGCATCCACGTTGCCAAGGGGCTGGCCGGCATCAACCCGGGCCACTGCCAAGTGGGCGTCCCTCTGAATTTCCTCCCAGTCGGGTTCCAGTTCGTACTCGTCCCGCAATTCGTCGAAGAGAGCAGTGAGTGAATTTTGATCAAACATAATGCTTAACTTTGATCCTCCTCCCTAGTATCTGACTTAAGCGTACCCTAGTCTAGCCATTTTTGACCGGGCTGGCAAGCCTTGAAGAGCCTTTGTCGGGTCAATCCTGGCTGAAGCCCGAAATGCGGGGTTGAACCAAGTTCAGCGCGGGCGAAGACGGATGGCTTAGCTGCCCGTCGTCGGCCTTCATTTGCGGTGGGGGCGCCGTCCGAAGAAGTTGCCAAGGTCCAGGAAACCATTGGTCCGGGCAAGCATCGTAACGCAAGGTATAATGGATTGACCGTATCTGCCATTTTCTTTCAAAGGAGACCTGCGCCATCATGAATAGGTTCAAAATTGCTGCGATCATTACCGCGTTGTTTGCTTTTGCTGTGCTGGCGGCCTGCACATCACCGGAAGAGACAGTGGCGCCGGCCCCGGCTCCTGATATTGAAGCCACCGTAGAGGCCCGGGTACAGGAGGCAATGGCGGACTCGGGACCCGAGACGAGCCGGCTGGAACTGGTTCGGGAGCGGGGAGTACTGGTCTGCGCCGGCAATGACACACTGGCCGGGTTTGGGTTTCTGGACGCTGACGGCAATATTCGCGGCTTCGATGTTGACCTCTGCCGGGCGGTAGCCGCCGCCGTGCTGGGCGACCCGGACGCCCTGGAGCTGCGTCCCACCACCGCCGCCGAGCGGGGACCGGTTATGCAGTCCGGTGAAATAGACATGATGTCCCGCAATACCACCTGGACCTCGTCTAGGGACGTCCAGTGGGGCAACTTTGCCCAGACCATGTTCTACGACGGGCAGGGATTCATGGCCCCGACGAGCATGGGAGTCTCGACAATCATGGAGTTGCAGGATGCCTCCATCTGCGTCCAGCAGGGCACCACCACGGAACTGAACCTGCAGGACTTCAGCAATCAAAACGGGATGAACTTCGCAATAACGACCTTCCCGGACAATGTAGCCACTGAGACCGCCTACTCCGGCGGCCAGTGCGACGCCATGACCACCGACCGCTCGGGCCTGGTCAGCACCCGCCAGGGACTGGCCAGCCCGGATGACCACATCATTCTGCCCGGCACTATATCTGAGGAACCCCTGGGGCCGGTGGTGCCCAGCGGTGACGACCAGTGGTACGACATCGTCAAGATGGTAATGGCCATCCTGATTTATGCCGAGGCCTACGGAGTTACCTCCGACGACGTTCCCACCTCGGTTACGGGCAACACCCCGGTTGACCGGTTGCTGGGGCTGGAGGGTTCCTTCGGCCAGGAAGACCTGGGCCTGGACGTGACGGTGGCGCAGACCGTAATCAAGTCGGTGGGAAATTACGGCGAGATTTACGAACGGCACCTTGCGCCCCTGGGCATAGCCCGGGAAGGCAGCCGCAACGCGCTCTGGAGCGCTGCCCCCTGCACCGACTGCCCCAAGGGCGGGCAGATTTACGCCGCTCCCCTGCGTTAGCAGTCCGGCGCATTACTGCAATTCGGAGGGCTGCCCAGAAAATGGGCAGCCCTTTCGGCATGGGCGACTGCACATTCAGGCTGGCCCAGGGGGGCCACCCAGGAAAAATGAAAATTCTGCGTTAATTGTAGCCATTTGCGTCCATTTTGTATCTGAGCATGGGCACTTGCCGGTCAGCAGTTGAGCCGGTTTGAGGGTTTCTCCCGCCACCAATTCAAAGCTATGCGCGGAGAAGCTGAGCGAAAACAGGCGGATTATGGCGGGACCTGTAAGGCATGGTTTATTCACTCCTGTAACTGTCTTCTCAACTGTAACGGGACAGTCTCCTGTAACTACCCACTCTCATATTAGGCAATGGTCAGGCAGTTGGGACAGGGGAGAGTGTTAGTAATTTGGGAGGCAAGAAGGGGGTATGCAGGGTGAAGGCGTTTGGGGGAGTTGTGGTCCGGGGAAATTGTCGCTTTGGAAGGATTGGAGAATTCAGACACCATTCGGCAAGCCGGGTTGCGGGCCCGCAAGGGGACTGTCATGAGGGATTTGAGGCCCTTCGGCAGGCTCAGGGCGACATTGGTTTCTGCTTTGCGGGTGTTTGCCGCCTTTAGTCTGAATTTATGGGGCGATGGGCCTGGGGAACTGGATTGGCTCTGGCACGGGGGAATATCCCGGCGGTTATAATGTTGGCACTTCTCTGGACAGATTTTGCAGCGGCCCAGGGTGTGGCCGTGCAGGAAAAGGAGTGGCGCAATGCAGATCGGAGCGCACGTCTCATCGGCCGGCGGCATCAGCAAGTCCATTGACCGGGGTTTGGATATTGGGTGCGAGGCCATCCAGATTTTCGGGTCTTCCGCCCGCACCTGGGCCTTCAAGCACCCGCCGGAGAAGGAAATTGCCGCCTTCAAGGAGCGGAGGGCCGAAACGGGCATGGGCGCAGTGTTCTTCCATGCCATTTACCTTATAAACCTGGGCAGTCCCGATCCCGCGCTGGTGGATAAGGGAGTGCAGTCGCTGGTCAACTACATGACGCTGGCCGCGGACATTGAGGCGGAGGGGGTTATTTTCCACCCCGGCAGCCACAAGGGACAGGGCTACGAGCAGGTGTTTGACCAGGCGGTGGGCGCGATAAAGCGGGTGCTGGACAACAGCCCGGAAGGCCCTTACCTGTGCCTGGAAAACATGGCGGGCATGGGTCAGCACATCGGGGCAAAGTTTGAGGAACTGGGCGGCATCCTGCAGGCAGTGGACGATCCCCGGCTGCGCATCTGCCTGGATACCCAGCACAGCTTCGCCGCCGGCTATGACCTGACCACCGTTCCGGGCGTGGAGGCGATGATTGCGCAGTTTGACGAGGCCATCGGCGCGGAAAAGCTGGCGGCCGTTCATGCCAACGACTCCAAGCAGCTATGCGGGTCGGGCGTGGACCGCCACGACAACATCGGCGAAGGCTACATCGGCGAGCAGGGCTTTGCCTGCATTATGGGCAATCCGGCATTCAGCAATGTGCCCTTCTTCCTGGAGGTGCCGGGATTCGAGGGCGACGGCCCGGACCAGCAGAACATCGACATCCTGAAGCGGATCCGACAGGAAGTTGGGGGATAGCGGGCGTTGTTGGGTACCTTCCACCTCGATGGGTGAAGGCGAGGTTAGGGTGATGTTCAACTGGATGCTTACCGGCATGGGTTTTAGAGTTGGTTGAAATCAGCTACCCCGAATTTGTGCGGCTGGTGCGGCGGGCCTACCGGCGGCTTCCCGCCCATGTTCTGGAGGCGCTGGAAAACGTGGACATCACCGTTGAAGAATGGCCCGGCCCCAACGAGGAGGAACTGCTGGAGGAAGGGAGTACGCTGTTCGGCCTTTACTACGGTGTGCCCCTGACGGACCGTGAGGGCGGAGCCCCTTTTCTGCCCGACCGCATCACCATTTACCGGCAGCCAATTTTGGAAAGCTGTGCAACCCGGCGCGACGTCCTGCGCGAAATCCGCGTCACCCTGTGGCACGAGGTAGGCCATTACCTGGGTATGGAGGAAGATGACCTCCACCGCCTGGGCTACGGATAACAGACTTTGGCAAGCATGCAGGAACTGATCAATCCGCAGGGTACAATCAACTGGCCTGCCCGCTGGCAACTTCCCGGATTACTCCCTGATTCATGCTGACTTCCTTCGGAAAGCTTATAGGCATCGGCTTCGGTACGGGCCTCTCGCCCGTTGCCCCCGGCACCGCAGGCAGCCTGGCGGCGGTGGTTATCTACTTCCTGATAGCTACCCTTGCCGGTGACCTGGCGTCATATCTCAGCAGCTTTATCGGTGTCGGCTCCGGCGCTGGCCTCTCTCCCGTGACACCGGGCCCGGCCGACTGGCTGGCGGCCATGTTCTTCTCCTTGCTGGTTGCGCTCATTACCGGTGACCTGGCGACATACATTCTGGTTGCCCTGATAGTGGTTGGGTTGCCCCTGGGGATATGGGCGACCGGTTTGCTGGTATCGGAAGCCGATCCGGACCCGGGCCGGGCCGTGTGGGACGAGTTTGTGGGGATGTGGATAACCTGCCTGCTGCTGCCACCGACGGTTTTGTGGCTGGGCGCGGCCTTTATCTGTTTCCGGGTGTTTGACGTTTTTAAACCCTGGCCGGCGCGGCAACTGGAGGGGCTGCACGGTGGCCTGGGCATAATGGCCGACGACGTGGCTGCCGGAATCTACGGGGCCGTCCTGCTTAACCTGGCGCATCTTCTGTGGGTTACCTGGATTTCCGGCTGGGTGGGGTAGGGAGGTTGGTGATGGCGAACGCGGGGGCGCACGGGGGAGGGGCGCACGGCCGTGCGCCCCTACGGGGGGTCCGGGTATCTTACCTGAGAGAATTGCGAAACTCTAACCATAAGAAGAAAATAGCAATAGCGGAGGACTCGCCACCTGGCCGCCAATCCGCTATACAAGAGCGGCAACACACTACCTCGTGGCCCTCAATCCCGGGCTGTGGAACTTTGCCAGCAGGAGAACAAGAATGGCCTTACGACTGACAGCTGAATACATCAACGGATCACTGAAACCTTTGGAACCGTTGGACCTCAAGGAAGGAACCGTTGTAACCCTGTACATCGAGGAGCAGAACCAGAGGCAGGTGCACAGCGCACTGGCAATAGCCGACCGCAACCGCCAGTCTGCGCCGGCAGAAATATGGGACAACCTGCCGACCGACGGGGCCAAGAATTACAGGCACTACCTCTACGGGCACCCAAAGGAAGAAGAATAATGCCGGAAGTGTTCGCCGATACCGGCTACTGGATTGCGCTTCTCAACGAGAGGGACAGCCTGCACAGCCAGGCAAGGGAGCTCAGCGCCCAGTTATCAGAGTCCACCATAGTCACCTCGGAAATGGTGCTGACCGAGTTCCTCAACCACGCAAGCCGCGGTGGCAGCCAGCTCCGTCGTGTCGCCGGAGAAAGCGTGCTGCAATGGATGGCTGATCCCAACATAGAGGTGGTGCCTCAAAGCAGCGCCCAATTTCAGGCCGCCCTGGAGCGTTACCTGAGTCGGTTGGATCAGAGCTGGAGTGTCGCCGACTGCGCCAGCTTCATCGTCATGGAAACACGCCAGATCCAGGAGGCCCTGGCCTTTGACCGGCACTTCGAACAGGCCGGTTTCACAGCCCTGCTGCGAAACAGCGAGTAATCGCCTTCCCAACAGCCTCCACCACACAGGCCACACGTCAGGGAAAGAGTTTCGTAATTCTCTCTTACCTGGTCCACACTGTATCGGCTGTTGCGCTTCTGCTATGATGCTTGGTGGCGCGCACAGCATTTAGAATAGATACGGGCTGTCCAATACATCCTATGCCGTCGCCCGCACTTTTCGGTGTCTGCCAGTCCACTCTTTGGGGTGCAGATGCCAGGGTTGGGAGCAGCGGCGGCGCTGGAGAGTTTCTCTGCTTAACCAGGTCCTGATACACACCGATGGCGCCTGCCTGGGCAATCCCGGGCCCGGTGGCTATGGCGTGGTTCTTCGAATGGGCGACCACGAACGGGAGTTGAGCGGGGGCTTCTGCCTTACCACCAACAACCGCATGGAACTGCTGGCCGTCATCAAGGGCCTGGAGACCCTGACCCGGCCCTGCCAGGTGGTCTTGTACAGCGACTCCCGCTACGTGGTTGACGCCATGGAGAAGGGCTGGGCCGTCAAGTGGCGGGCCAATGGGTGGCAGCGCAACAAGCGGGAGAAGGCGGTGAACCCCGACCTGTGGGCCAGGCTGCTGGACTTGTGCGCGACCCATGATGTAGAGTTCCGCTGGGTTCGCGGCCACACGGGCGTCGCCGACAACGAACGGTGCGACCGGCTGGCGGTGGCAGCAGCCAAACAGTCCAGTCTGCCCGATGATCCGGGCTACCCACCACGTCCCTGACTTCAGCATTCAACCATGCTCCCACCGGGAGGTTTCACCCTTGACCCAGCACACCGAGAGGTTCGTCTCCTTCAGGGACGGCAAGTTCAACGTTCAACTGGTAGAAGGCGGCAGCGGCGACAACCTGTTGTATCTCCACGGCGCCGGCGGGTTCACTGGCTGGGATGATTGCCTCGACCGCCTGGCCTCGGAGTTTCATGTCGTGGCGCCGGCCCACCCGGGCGTAGCCAGTTCCGAGGGACTGGAGCACCTGGACGACCTGTGGGACCTGGTCCTTTTCTACGAGGAACTGCTGGACGAACTTGGCCTGGACCGAACCTTCGTGGTGGGGCACTCCTACGGCGGCCTGCTGGCGGCGGAACTGGCGGCCCAGTGTCCGCAGCGGGTGCAACGACTGGTACTGGTAGGTTCGCTGGGCCTGTGGCTGGAGGAGACGCCCGTCGCTGACTTCTTTATCCTCACCCGCTCGGAGCGAACCGAGCTATTGTGGCACGACGGCGAGTCCGAGGTCGCCCAGGCCTTCATGGCCCAGCCCGAGGACCCGGTGGAGCGGATGGAGGCTGACCTGTCCCGCACCCAGACCCTGGCGTCGGTGGGCAAGTTCGTGTGGCCCATCCCCGACCGGGGGCTGCCCAAGCGGGCCCACCGCATCACCATGCCCACCCTGCTGCTGTGGGGAGACTCCGACGGTGTGGTGCCGCCGGCCTACGGTCCTGCCTTTCAACAGGCGCTGCCCAACGCCTCCCTGCAGGTAATCGACCGGTGCGGCCACATTCCCCAGGTGGAACGGCCCGACGAGTTCTTTGCTGCAATAACCGGCTTCCTGAAGGATTGATTTCTTTCGATAACCTAATCCTGGTCAGACAGGGGTAGTCGCATGAACCTCAACGAATTTATCGAGTCGGCCCTGAACATGGAACAGCAACTGCTGGTGGAAGCGGTGGAGGACCTGACGCCTGAGGAGTTGACCTGGCAGCCGGGTACTGACGCCAACTCGATTGGGTGGATGCTGTGGCACACCTTACGGGTGGAAGATATGTGGATCCAGTTCTTCATCCAGCGCCAGGTTGAAATGTGGGAGCGGGACGGCTGGCACGAGAAGTTCGGGCTGCCTAACCGGGACAATGGCTTTGGACACACGCCGGAGCAGGTGGCCAGCTTTCCCGCGCTGGACCTGCAGGAACTGCTCAGGTACGGAGATGCGGTACGGGCCGGGACGCTGGAACACCTGCGCGGCCTTTCGCCGGAGGACTTTGACCAGGTTCCCCGGGAGCAGCGCCCCAACCTGACCGTGGGGTCGGTGTACCGCCAGTTGCTGGGCGAATTTCTCCAGCACCAGGGCCAGATAGCCTACCTCAAGGGACTTAAGCGCGGTTCGGGGGCCCTGCCCCCCACCTATGCCACGCCGGGGTAGGGGTTTAGATGAAAGGCCCTCCGTGAAACAGGCAGCCGTCGGCTACCCAGGTCGGTCAGTGGAACACCTTCCCAGGATCAAGAAATGTGAGGAGATAGAGATGTCGGGTTATGTGATTATCGAGGTTGAAGTTACCGACCGAGCGACGTACGGAGAGTTCATGGAGAAGGTAACTGCTACGGTTGAAGCATATGGTGGCAAGTTCGTGGTCCGGGGCGGCGACCTCGATGTGATTGAAGGCGACTGGACTCCCGCTCGCCTGGCGGTGCTGGTATTCGAGAGCGCAGCGCGGGCCCGTGAGTGGCTCAGTTCACCCGAATACAATGAACTGAATGAGATCCGTACCAGCTCCTCAAATATCAATATGGTGCTGGTGGAAGGTCTGTAAATTCCAGGATTGCCGGTGGCTGACAAGTCTCAGGGGCGGGTTTCAAGACCCGCCCCTGCGTCGTTACTGTGCGCTCCTGTCGTCCTGCGGTTACGTTTCCCTACTGGCTGAACCAAGTCTCCGCCCAGTAGTGGTACTCCGACAAGGCGGTGTTGGGGTAGAAATTCTCGAGGTTCCAGTCGAACACCCAGCGGTAGGAACCGGTTATGGGGCTGAACATGTAGGCCTGTTCCAGGGCGTGCCGCTGGACTTCCAGCAACTGGCCCTGCCGGCGTACGGGGTCCAGTTCCGCCGCCTGGACCTCAATCAGGGCGTCCATTACCTTGTCATCGTGGTTGGCGATGTTGCCCGGCCCGCCGCTGTGCAGCATTGAGTACAGGTAGCCGTTGGTGGTTGGGTGGGGCGGCGCCGGAGCCAGGGCAATCTGGTAGTCCCGGTCCTGGCCGAACATGGCTTCCTGCATGGTGGCGGGGTCCACGGGAGTCACGTTGACCTCAAAGCCCACCGCTTCCAGGTCGCCTTTTACCTGGCTGGCAACCCGGCGGTAGTCGGGCCCCAGGTCGGCAACGGCGATTTCCAGGGCTGGCGGGAAGATTATGTCGTTGTCTTCCAGGATGTCCCGGGCCACGCTGTGCGAGCCCAGGTAGCTGGCCAGGAGTTCGCTCTGGTCCAGTTGCCACTGGGGGCTGGGTACGGGCATCCCCATGCCCACGCCGCCCTGACCCTGCCAGTCCAGGTCCACGTATTCCCAGGGGTCAACGGCGCGGAAGATGGACTGTCGTATGGCCAGGTTATTCAGGGGTTCGGCTTGGGTGTTCAGGGACAGGACCATCCCGATTTCCGGCTGCTGCGATACGCGGGAATTGAACTCCACACTGCTGCGGTCCAGTTGCGTCCAGTCCGTGGGCGGAGCAACTACCACGTCTATCTGACCGGCGTTGAGCAAGGCCAGCCGCTTGGGGTTGACCGAAGCGGTGTCGCCTGCCGATTTGACTGCCTTGACGGTTATGGCGTCCAGGTAGGGCAAGTCGGGCTCGAAATAGGAAGGACTGGCGGTGAATTCGGTGGCGCCGCTGGACAGCTTACGTTCAAATATCCATGGTCCCGTGCCGATGACGGGGGCCTTTCGGAGGTCGCCAAAGCGTTCCACGACTTCCGGAGCCACAATCTTGCTGTGGCCGTCGGCGAGGGCCAGCAGACCATCGGCGTCCCGGAACTCCAGGTGCACTTTGAGGGTGAGGTCATCCACGGCCTCGATTTCCCCGATACCCCGGTCGGTGAACCGGGCCTCGCCGGGCCAACCGGTGGTACGCATGCGTTCGTAGCTGAATGCCAGGTCGTCGGCCACCAGTTGCCTTCCGTCCACGGGCGAAAGGTTCTGCCAGGCCACGTCCGGCCGAAGCTGGAAGACATAGGTCATGTCGGGGGCCATCTCCCAGCTCTCGCAAAGGTCGCATTCCAGGACCAGGCTGGGCTGATCCACCTCGGGGCCGGAACTGACGCGGAGCAACCGGCTGTAGGCCAGGCCCGGGCCCATGCTGGCCAGGGTTTCCTGGTTGGACTGGTGGACGTCGCGGTGGGGATAGTCGGCCATGGAGGCCAGGACCAGGCTCCCGCCGCGCCGGGGAGTTCCCTGGTCAATTTCGGCCACGGCTGGCGAGTCCGCCGGCGCGGGTACAGGGGTAGCTGAACTGGCGGCCGCCGGCTTGGCGGGGGTATCCTCCGCTTTCTCCGGCAGCGTTGCGGGGCCCTCTTCCGAAGAGCAGGATACCAGGCCGGCGGTCAGCAGGCCCAGTACGAGAAACAGTAGAACTCTGGTAGGTCGCTTCATACCTCTCCTCCCTGGCACAACCCAGACTGACTCCTGTCGGCCAGAAGCGATCAAGTGGAAAATTGCAACCCAACGCTACCCGAAAGGGGCAAATGTTTTCTAGCCAAAACGCCTGCGGATAACGGGATGTTTGAGAGAGGGAGTCCGGTCAGACGGCGCTGCCGTTACTGCCAGGACTCCAAATCCGACGGGAAAGGAGGTTTGTGGTAAGCTATATCCGGCGATGGGAGAGCCTGTCCGGGCCGCTCCGTCGCCCGAATTTTGCGGCGGATTCGTTGTATGACTCAGTTCTCAGATGTTGCCTTCGACGGCCTTTATGGCGCGGCCATAATGGACCATTACCGCAACCCCCGTCACCGCGACCCCCTGCCTTCCGCCGATATGTCCGCCCACGAGTTCAACCCCTTCTGCGGTGACGAGGTAACCCTGCAGGCCCAGCTTGACGAGGCGGGCAGGTTCGCCCGCATTTCCTCCCAGTCTCAGGGCTGCTCAATTATCCAGGCCTCGGCGTCAATGATGGCCGAGGGAATGGAGGGCAAGTCTGCAGAAGAACTGGAGGAACTGGCCCGCCTGTTCCGCGAGTTGATGCAGGGAAGGGAAATGTCTGACGAGGGGCTGGCCATACTGAGGGACCTGGCCGCCCTGCAGGTGGTCCGCCAATACCCGGTGCGGATTAAGTGCGCCCTGCTGCCCTGGACTGCCCTGGAAGAGGGGCTGGACGAGTTGCGGCGGTCGCAGAGGGTCTAGAACCAAAGCCACGGTGAAAACTACATCGAGGGTACCTGGGATTGGAGTGGCAGTAGTTCAGATTTTCCCTGAACCGTAGGGGCGCACGGCCGTGCGCCCCTACCCGTCCTGACACTGGGTTCAGCCCCCGCTACTGCGCCATACACCCCTGCCGTTTCCAGGCGGCGCCGACTTATTCCCCTAGCCTCAGTTGACTCCACTCGGAGTGGGGTGGCCGTCCCATCAGTTCAGCTATGGCGTTTTTTGGGGGCAGGTCTTCAAAGAGGATGCGGTAGGTGACTTCGGTGATGGGCATTTCCACGTTCAGGCGTTCGGCCATGGCCAAAGCGGCGCCGGTGGTGTTAACGCCTTCCACCACGTTGTCCATCCTTTCGCGAATTTCGAGCCAGGTGCGGCCCCGGGCAAGCTGCTCGCCGGTGAACCGGTTGCGACTGAGCTGGCTGTAGCAGGTGGCCACGAGGTCTCCCAGGCCGGCCAGCCCGGCAAAGGTCAGGGGCTGGGCGCCGGCTGCGGTGCCCAGGCGGGTAATTTCCGCCAGCCCCCGGGTGATGAGCGTGGACTTGCTGTTCTGTCCCATTTCCATGCCGTCGGCGATGCCGGCGCCCAGGGCTATGATGTTCTTCAGCGTACCACCCAGTTCCACGCCAATGACGTCGTCGCTGGTATAGACTCGAAAGGCCTGGGACATCAGCATGCTTTGGACCAGGGCTGTCCTTTCATCGTTGCGGCCGGCTACAACGGAAGCTCCGGGCTTTTCCTCGGCTACTTCCCGGGCCAGGTTGGGGCCGGACAGGACACAGATGCCCTCGTGCATTTCGGGGGGCAGTACAGCTTCCAGGACCTGGCTCATGCGGTAGCCTTCGGGCAGTTCCAGGCCCTTGGAGGCGCTGACCACAGTAGCCCCGGAAGCCAGGTAGGGGGTGATCTGCTGGAGGTTGCTGCGGAAATGCTCGGTAGGTACGGCCAGGATGACCAGGTCGGCGCGTTCGATAGTTGCCGCCAGATCGCTGCTTACTTTCAGGAGGCTGGGGAACTGGACGCTGGGCAGGAACCGGCGGTTCTCCCGGTGCTGGTTAAGGCGGTCGGCCTCTACCGGGGTACGCGCCAGGATGGTGACGGGCACTTCGTTGCGGGCCAGAGTTATCCCCAGGGTGGTGCCCCAGGTGGTTGTCCCGACTATGGCGGCGGTAGCGGTCACAAGCTTTCCAATGTCAATGGCGCTTCCGGTTAATTTTGAGGAGAGGGGAGTACGCGTGCGGGATAGAACCTGGCGGGTCCTTTAAATGATAGCACAGCGGCAACCGGATTGCCGGAGAGGTTTGGAGGGAGGCAGGGAGATCTCATTTGGAGAATTTCACGTCTGACGTAGTTCCGTCTGAGTTCGAGGTTCCAGCTGGTGCGGGAAAGGCGGGGTTGTGGCGAGGCTGATATGTGGTTGCCCTTGGGGTGGGGGAACTTATGCCATGCGGGATGGCGGCAGGAAGGATCTGAGGAGTGGAAGCGCCATTCGGCAAGCCGGGTTACGGGTCCGTGTCCCGGTGGGCGGTGAGAGATTTCAGGCCCTTCGGCTGCGCTCAGGGCGACATGACTCCTGGGTTGGCGGGGCGGGTTTCAAACCTGTCCCTACAGGGGGAGGGCGGCATGGTTGGGGCGCAGGGCGACTTTGATTTGTGGGTTGCAGAGGGGCGGGGGGTTATTCCTCGATGCGCGCGGCAGGGTTGCCTATGCGACGCTCGGTGCCGGCCAGCAGCCTCTGGATGTTGTCCCGATGCTGCCAGACTATGACGGTCCCACCGAGAAGGCCGTAGATGAGGTAGAGATTGGAGACCAGGCCCCAGGGGTTGAATTTCAGCAGAATCAGCGCTACCAGCACTCCACAGGCGGATACTACTCCCATGATGGAGCCCAGGGAGAGGTACCTGGTAAATATGCAGACGGGCAGGAACACTACCACTCCGCACACTGCAGATATGGGAGAAATTACCGCCAGGCCGCCCAGGCCCGGGGCTATGCCCCGTCCGCCGCGGAAGCCAAGAAACACGGGCCAGTTGTGCCCGGTGAGGGCTGCGAGGCCCGCCGCCACCTCTGACGTGGGATCACCGATAAGGGCGCGGGCCAGGAGCACCGCCGAGATTCCCTTGACCAGGTCCAGAACCAGCACCAGGCCAGCCGGTCGGTAGCCGGCGGTGCGCAGGGCATTGGAAACGCCTGTGCGGCCGCTGCCGTAGTCCCGAATGTCGATGCCCCGGTGCATCAGCAGGACTACGTACCCCCAGGGCAGGGCGCCCATAACGTAGGCCAGGGGCAGCACGGCGGCATAACGGAAAAGGACTGGCGCGTCGGACAGGGTCAGCAGGGCTGCCACCGATGCCGCTACCAGCACCGGAACGGCAATAAGGGAACTGAGGGCGGAGGGCGTCAGGTAACCCTTCATCGCGGTCGAAAGACCAGCTTCAGGTGGGTGCGGTCGAAACGGAACTTGTCGCGGATACGGTTTTCCAGGTATCGCTGGTAGGTGAAGTGAACCAGCCGGGGATTGTTGCAGGAAAAGAGGAAGGTCGGCGGATTGACGCCCACCTGGTTCACCCGGGTGATGCGCAGGAACTCGCCCCGCCGGATGCCCTTGGCCTTGACCGGCGGGGGATGGTGTTCGGACAGGGCGTCGGCGAGCAGGTATTGCAGGTCTCGCCCCGGAATCCACCGCATCCGCTCTTCCCACAGGTCAATGGCAGTATTCATAAGGGTGGTAATGCCCTGGCGATTCAGGGCCGAGGTAAAGCACACGGGCACGTAGGGCATGAAATGGAACCGGTCCTGAATGCGGGCGATGGCCTCTTCCCGGGCATACCGGTTGTTTTCGGGGATCAGGTCCCACTTGTTGACTACCACGATGATGCCCTTGCACAGGTCCCAGCCCAGGCCGGAGATGTGGGCGTCCTGGGCCGTGGCCAGTTCCGAGGCATCGGTTATCAGCAGGGTGATGTCGGCGCGACTGACGGCGTTCACTGAGCGCATCACGCTGTATTTCTCGATTCCCGGCTGCACCTGCCCCGGCCGCCGTATGCCGGCGGTGTCTATCAGGGTAACCGAGCGGTCGCGGTAGGTCATTTCCGTGTCCAGGGCGTCCCGGGTGGTGCCGGCCACGCTGCTGACGATGGAGCGTTCCTCGCCCAGGATGGCATTCAGCAGCATGGACTTGCCGACGTTGGTGCGCCCAACGATGGCCAGCCTCATCTCCCTGGCGGAGGCGGGTATGGGCGGGTTGACGTCAATATCGCCTTCCTCGCCGAACTCCTCGCCCCAGTCGTCTTCCTCATCCTGGGGCGGGACATATTCCGGGGGAGGCAGGTGGTACAGCACCCGGTCCATCAGGTCGTAGATGCCGTAGTTGTGGTAGGCGCTGATCATGACCGTTTCGGCGATGCCCATCTGGTAGAACTCGGAGGCCATGACCTCGCGGCCGTCGTTGTCTATCTTGTTCACGGCCAGGATTACGGGCCTTTGCGCCCTGCGAAGCCGGTCGGCGATTTCCAGGTCGGTGGGCGTCATGCCATCGGCCCCGTCGGTGACGAAGACAATGACCTCGGCGCCGGACATGGCCATATCGGCCTGTTCCTGGACCATTTCCCGGATGTGCCCCTCGGGGGCCGACTCCAGGCCACCGGTGTCCACCAGGATGAAGCGGTGGTCCTCCCATTCCACCTCGGACATGAGGCGGTCGCGGGTGGTGCCCGCCACGTCGGAGACTATGGCGTGGCGGCGGGCGAGGATTCGGTTGAAGAGGGAGGACTTGCCCACGTTGGGGCGTCCAACCACCGCTACAATGGGCAGCGGGCGCTCCTCACCTTCATCCATGCTATTTTCCAAATTACTTTCCATTACCATGACTTCTCTGCATTCCCGATTTATTCACGAAGGACTCGAAGATTCACTAATTTTGCCATACTTTTACCGTAGTTGGCTGGGGCAAGCGGTAAACAGGGTGGGCCAGAGGACTGACCCCTTCCATTCCAGACTGGGATGTTTTCCAAGATTTAGGAGCAAGCCCACTTTGAGCCCAGTTGCTTACAAATAGTTTAGTACTTGCGCCTCTTCCTGTCCCGGTGTACTTCAATAGCCGTACCAACTATTGTATACACTTCCTCTCTTAAAGCTAGCTGCAAGTCCTGAACGCTCCAGAACATTCAGCAATCGGGAGGCGCGAGGGAAGGGCCAAAGCTGCCTCTATAATCCTTCGCGGTTCTGCGTGTCCCTGGCGGACTAACTATTAAGCAGGAATTCCAGGATGGCTTTCTGGGCGTGTTTGCGGTTGTGGGCCTGGGTGTAGGCGATGGACTGGGGGTGCTCCAGCATCCCCGGCGGCACTTCCTCGCCGTAGTGGGCTGGCATATCGTGCATAAAGTTGGCGGTGGGCTTGGCCTGGCGGAGCAACTCCGGGCCTACTGTGTAGCCCTGGAAGGCCTCCAGGCGACCGTATCGTTCCGCCTCATCGCCCATGCTGGTCCAGACATCGGTATAAACTATGTCGGCGTCCTTGACCGCTTCCGCCGGGTCCCGAACTGACTGAATCCGGTCCTGCCTGCCGCCAATTTCCCTGCCCTTCTGGAGGGTCTCCCGCTCCAGCATGTACCCCAGGGGCGAGGCAATGGCAAAATCCATGCCCACTGCTGGCAAGGCCAGGCACAGGCTGCGGGCCACGTTGTTGCCGTCGCCGATAAAAGCCAGCTTGCGACCGGCCAGGTCGCCCTGGTGCTCGGCCACCGTCAGGAGGTCGGCCATTATCTGGCAGGGGTGTTCCCACTCTGACAGGGCATTGATGACGGGAACGGAGCCATAGTCGGCCAGTTCTTCCAGGCTGCTGTGGGAGTTGACCCGGGCCACGATGCAGTCCACGTAGCCTGACAGTACCCGGGCCACGTCAGAAACCGGCTCCCTGGACCCCAGGCCCACCTCATCGGGGCCCAGGTACAGGGCGTAGCCGCCCATTTCCTGGATTCCAACCATGAAGCTGACCTTGGTGCGCAGGGAGGGTTTTTCGAACAGGAGGGCGACTTTCTTGCCGGCCAGCGCATTGGACGTGTCTCCCTGGTTGGTCTGCTTCATCGAAAGGGATCGCTGGACCAGGGACGCAGTTTCCTCGGGACTTATGTCGGTAACTGAAAGGAAATGGCGAGTGGCAGACTGCTGATTCATTGAAATACGGCCCCCTATCCGGCGGCGCAATGATATATCAATTCCCGGAGGGGTTCAAGAATTTGCCCTTGTGGCGCAGGGTCTTTCGATTGTTGGTGGCAACTCTTCGAGTCCGTTCGTGGTGAGCTTGGAGAACCATTCCGGGCGGCCCTTCGACGGGCTCAGGGCGAACGGTGTCGACGGGCTCAGGGCGAACGGTGGAAGAGACTCTACCACAATAATTGAAAAACCCTGCACCCGTCCCTTGTCCAACAGGGCGAGGGGTGAGTTTGGGTTTCTTTGTTGCCAGGGTCAAGGGCGGGTTTGAAACCCGCCCCTACGTGAAAAAGGGTGAATTTCGTTTTTTCCTGTTATTCCCTTTCATTTCCTGTTGTTTTGTAGCTGGGGATGGGGGCAGATAACAGGTTGATGAAAGGGTGTTTCCCTCATTTTCTGCCCCTTCTCCAAGGGGCGAGGGGGGAATTCTGACAGGGGTTGACAGGACAGGGTTTCTGGCATGGATTCTAGAGCCTCCGGTTTTGCCCAGGATGACAGGGGTTTCTGGCGACAGGGTTTGTGCCCGGGCGGCTGGTCCTTTCCTGGTATTGTTTCTTAATGGTAGGGGCGGGTTATCCAGGGTGGGAAGGGGGTCGTGTCAAGGAAATGAGAGTCATCCACGAGGGGGAACGGAGACGGTTATTGATGGCCTTTGCCGGGAATTGTTGGTGGTGGGCTCCTCGACAGGCTAAGGGCGGGCGGAGGAGGAGTCGGCACCCATACAATCGAAAGACCCTGCCTTGCGGTGAAGCGTATTTGCACTTGGAGAATTTTACGTCAACCGTATTTCCGTCGAGGTTCGAGGTTCGCTAGACTCACAAACGAAGTGCAACACTTGGTTAGAGTGTTGCCATGGGAAATGTATATCAGCACCTCACCCTTGAAGAGCGGTGTAGTTTGGCCAGTTTACGTGAGCAGGGATACACTAAGCGCCAAATCGCGACAAGCCTGGATCGCTCGCCATCGACAATTTCGCGGGAGTTGAACCGCAACGCCTCCCGCAAGGAAGGCTATAAACCCGTTT
>MKWU01000120.1_pt1 | contig 138486 bp, 101 predicted proteins | sample 809101 | NCBI WGS metagenome assembly MKWU01 (sample SAMN05860141, study PRJNA318959) | sponge metagenome | host: Aplysina aerophoba | place: Slovenia: Piran, Adriatic Sea, Gulf of Piran | collected 2013-05-07 | reverse complement strand
GCAGCAACGCTACGGCATTCGTCCAGTTCTGCTGGAAACGTTCTGCGAAACGCCGCGCTTCCAGGGCACCTGCTACCGCGCCGCCAACTGGGTCCATCTCGGCCAGACCCAGGGCCGCGGCAAACTCAATACTCGTCACGAGTACAACCAGCCCATCAAAAACGTCTTCGTCAAACCCCTCTGCCCGGACTGGAAAGCAATCCTCAATCGGTAGCTCCACGGCCGCCTTTCACGGCCCGCTCGAACGCTTACGAAGGGCGTGCTTGCTCAGCTATATCCGGCAATCAATAAATCTCTATCTCTTACAGTCATGGCAGCCGATCGGAACCTCTTGAGCCAGATCGACATCAAGACAGTCGAGAGCACCGTCTGAGCGCCGGACTGTCCTGGCGTAGTTGACGATCCGGCTCGGTCCTGATGGGCTGCTATTCCACCCGCACCGGCTTTCCCGCCTTGTAGCTCTGCCAGGCGAACCAGTAGGCGACATGCCCGGGGAGTCGGGCTAGGCTCTCGCCGGCCGGTCCGGCGAGGGCGTCCTCGGTGACGGTCCATAGCGATCCTTCGCTCGCCAGACGAGACGGATCCTCCTCACTGGCGACGAACGTCCGTCCTCCTGATTCGTAGGCGCGCACGGTTTCCGTCTCGGCGTTCCCGACGAGGACTACATCACGCGGTCCGACCCGGTCGTGGAGGACGGTGCCTCCTTCGAAGAGAGCGAGGGCCCAGGCCATTTCGTTGTCGCCGTCCCGCAGAACGAAGATACGGTCCTTCGGCGCGAGACGGCGGTCCCGGATCACCACGGGAAACATGAGATCGGGGCTGGCGAAGTACGCACCGTAGGGTTGGCCGGGCTGGTAGTCACGCTCGAAGCCGGTGTCGAGGGAGAGCACGGTGGTGTCCGAATGGGCGGCGAGCCAGTCCTGCCAGCTCGTGATCACCACCGGCAGGATCTTGAGTTCGATTTTGGATCCGGTGAGCTTCCCTACCACCGGCATCCCGGTGAATTGATTCCAGAGCGAATTCGTTTGGGTGTCGTACATGAGCTTGTTCGACCGGTAGAGAAGCCCGGACGAGCCGAAGACGAACGGCTTCCGGCGGCCGCGGACCCGGGTGTCGAAGAGGATGCCCGACCCGCAGAGCGTGCAATAGGCGAGGGACACCGGGACGCCGCCCACAACGTCGTTGAACATCTCGTGCCAGTCGAGGATGCGGAGCGGATAGGCGCGCGAATCGCCGTTGATGCTGACCCCGAAGACCAGTTCCCGGTCGGTCAGGTAGGTCGCTTCCGCTGCGGGGATCTGTTTGGCGTTCACCAGCGCTGGGATCCCATCCTTCTTGACGCCTCCCCAGACGATCTCCTCGATGCGAATCTTGTGCCGCACCCCCTGGTAGAGGAAGCTTCGGAATCTAGGGTCGATCTGGGCGAGGATTTCCGCCTTGAGGGAGTCGAACCCCCGGTAGGGACGGATTTCGGTGTGCTCCTCCTGCCACTCGATCCATGCCTCCCAGTTGCGCGGGACCTCGGCTCCGGCGAGGCGTTGGAGCACGTCGAACACCGGGCCCGCCTGTTCGGGGGGCAGCAGACGCAGCACGGCGATGAAAGCCGGGATCACGTCCTTCTTGCCTCGTTCGACCAGGAAACGAAGCGCTCGGTCCCGGTCTGCGCCGCTCCTTGAGAACAACGCGGTGCGCACAGTCGCAGCGATGTTGGCGCCCGGTTGGGGAAGACCGCTGCGGAGTGGGGCGTTGCCTCCGGTGTCACCGGGCAGTCTTGGTCCCTGGTCAGGGAATTGGGCACCGAGTTCGGCGGTGCTACTGAAGAGCAGCAGTCCGGCGAGGAGCGACGGGAATCGAATCACTCGGAGCATCACGGAGTCCCAGCAGGTCTGGGATCATTCTAGTCCAGCGGAGCCGTCCCCACGATCCTCATGGCGTTGCCAAACCGGACCGAAGGTCTCTCTAACCTGACGCGGGTGCCACGGTTCGGCCCCAAAATCCTTCTCCCTGATGAAATCTCCGAGCCGATTCTTCCTGGTAGTCCCCTGCAGATTGACTGACGGCCATCCAGCCATCGGTGCCCGGCCCAGTGCATACCTCGAAATCCCATGAAGCTGTTCGCGGTTCACTGGTTTCTCATGGTTCAGGCGATCGATACCGCAGTCCAATGGAGCGCGGTCGTGCCGCGCCGCACCAAGACACTCGATCCTGGGGTTTGTGATTCAATCAGCATGAACCACCCGCGTCCGTACGGGCTTCGCCTCGTTCAGACTGCAACCGCATTGCAATCGGCATCTTCGAAGGTGACTATGATCCATGGCCTCTCAACCGATTCCTAGAATCAGGTCGGTCGCCACGGCGGTGCCGGGCAACCGGATGACCCAGGACGAGGTCAAGAACTTCAGCGCCTCGTTCTTTGCCGGTGCCGTTTCGGGTCTCCGAAGTCTCTTGGACATCTTCAGCAACGCCGCGATCGGGGCGGGATATGTCTGCGCCCCCCGGAGCTGGTACGAAAGCGGCGAGCATGGCTTTGAGGAAAAGAATCGTCTTTACCTCGAGAATGCGATTCCCCTGCTGAAGGAGGCCGCCGTCGAATGCCTGGCTGCCGGAGATCTCGAACCTGAAGACATTGACCTGATCGTCACCGTTTCGACGACTGGCATCGCTACACCCAGCCTCGACGCCAGGCTGATGGCCGAACTGCCCTTCCGCCGCGATGTGCAAAGATTACCGATCTTCGGGCTGGGATGCGCTGGGGGCGTACTGGGACTGGCGCGTGCCGCCGCATGCGTACGCGCCCGCCCGGGCAGTCGCGTTCTGTTACTTGTCGTCGAACTCTGCACACTCACGTTTCGATCTCGCGATCGATCCGTTCGAAACCTGGTGGCGACGGCCCTCTTTCGCGACGGTGCCGCCGCGGCTGTGCTAACGGACCACGGACCGGGACCAGAGGTCTCGGCATGGGGCGAATACACGTGGCCAGACTCGCTCGACATCATGGGATGGGACGTCGCGGACGACGGGCTGGCGGTGGTGTTCTCTCGAAGCATTCCCGACCTAGTCCGCACGCGGATGCGCGGTGTGACGGAAGAGTTCCTGGCCTCCGAGGGCCTTGGGCTGCGTGATATCGACAGCTTCATCTGCCATCCCGGCGGAGCCAAGGTGCTGGAAGCTCTCGAAGCTGCGTTCGACCTTCAGCCCGGCGGCCTTGAGGAGTCCCGGGCCGTTCTCCGCGACTACGGCAACATGTCCGCCGCAACGGTGCTGTTCGTTCTCAAGCGCGCCCTCGGGGACAGGGCGCCGAAACGCCACTTGCTGACTAGCCTGGGACCGGGTTTTTCGGCTGCGTTTCTGGTCCTGCAATCAACGTGACCGTCATCAGCCCGCTCTATGCGGTCGTCGGTTTCCTTGTGGCCCAGCGGCTGGCGGAACTCGTCTTGGCGCGCCGGAACCATAGGGCGCTACTGGCTCGGGGTGCGATCGAAGTTGGCGAGCGGCACTACTTCGTCTTCGTCGCCCTGCACGCCGGATGGCTGCTGGCGCTCCTTGTCACGATTAACCCCCGAGCCGCGGTCTCGATTCCGTTGCTCGCTTTCTTTTGCCTGCTGCAATGCGGGCGACTCTGGGTGATCGTGACCTTGGGTACACGATGGACGACCCGTGTCATGGTGCTTCCCGGCGCCACGCGCATTCGTAGCGGGCCATACCGGTTCGTCAATCACCCCAACTATCTGATCGTCTGTGGCGAAATCGCCGTCGTGCCGCTGATCTTCGGAGCGTGGACTCTGGCGTTGGTCGCATCCGCGCTGAACCTGCTGTTGATTCGTATGAGGATCACCGTTGAGAACAAGGCACTGATGGAGGTCTACGATCAGCCAAGCGCCACTTCCTCCGTTGGTCCGCGTCCGGCCTCTGACTGAGACCAAATGTGATATGGCGTGCCGCGAGAAGGCTCCTGTCTTGTTTCTGGCAATCAGGGTCATGCCGCGCGTAACCCAGCGATCTGGAAGTCGCCTTTCCTGACAGCGGGAACACGTTTGGACAGGTTGATGACTGTGTGTGAGGATTCTGGTTTGTTGTCGCCGAGCAAACGATGCTGTCGCTGATCTACAGCTTCGGTGCTGGCGGCGGGCATCTCAGCGCGGTGGATGCGCTGCTGGCAGTTCCGCCTTAGGAGAGGTCGCCCCAAGACGCCCGGCAACCGGCCTGCAACGGAACAATCGCCAGGATTGGCGATTCTGGTGCGGATCCACCTCGCTGATTGCTCCGTAGACGGGTTCTCGCTCAGACGGCTAACACCTGGGTCGGCGAAATCAGCATTCCAGCCCAGGGACTTCGGGACTTCGCACTTTCGAACATCGAAGTCGAAGGCGGTCGTGTTGCATTCTCGATGCAAGGGATTCCAGGATCCCCGCGGTTCCGCGGCAAGCTATCAAAGGATGCTGAGCGGCTCAGCGGTAACTTCACCCAAGGGGGTGGCTCGCTCAGGTTCAGCCTCGATCGCTCGGGGGACGTCGATCCGGCACTGATTGCCAGGCAGGCGTCTCCTCCTGTAGGCCACCGTGCTCTCCCCTCCCCGTGAGCTGCTCCTCAGCCGTGTAGCCCTCTCCCAGCGGCATTGCAACAAACTGCCGGATCAGACCCTTGCCTGCGAAGAAACCGTCCAGCCAGGGTTGTTCGGAAATCACCACATAATCTTGGTCTTGGCTCTCGGCGAGGTCGTCATGCCAAGGCTCGCCAGTCAGGGCGGAGACCTTTCCGGCGGCAATCTTCAATGCCATCGGATAGTGGCCGGAGAATGAGATCCACATGGCCTCCGCCTGGTGCATTGGCATGAAGACTCCCCCGTGGCGGCCCCAGGATTCCGGGGCGTTGCTTGCGTAGTCATCGACATGCTTGAGCGGGAATCTCGAGAATCCTGGCGGAAGCGGATATTCGCGGTTGTCGTCGGGAATCCTGAGGGTCCTGACAAAGCTGACCTCGCACTGGGCATCTTGGTGAACCTCCGGGAACCTGAAACGGAGTGTGTCGTTTTCTAGTTCAATCATGATTGCTGTCTTTCATTCCTCCTTGGGCCTTCGCGATCTGGTTCGATCAAATTCACTACCAATCGCCATCTCGAACTTCTCGCACTATCCGCAGGACCGCATGGTCGGGGGCCTCCCTGAGGTTTCGGAGCAGATCCGCGAAAAGCGGCGCCCGTCGGATGATGATCTCCTGCAAATCCTTGGAGACCTTGCCCGCCATTGCGAGCAGGAGGTCAGGGTTCTCGCCGAGGTCATCGGCGATCCGGCGGATGGTTGCCTCGGAAGGCGGAGACGCCACTTCACGCTCAATCTTGCTCAGGTAGGCAGGCTCCAGGCTGACTCGCTGCGCGACTTGGCGCAATGAGTACGAGCGGTCGTCGCTGTGCCGACACTCACGGAGGCCACGTATGTACAATCCGAACGGCATGAGTAGTGTGTAGTACATAGTACACATCCACCGCAAGAATTGCAAGTTGGATTTCGTGGTATCTCAGAATTCGCACTTGCTGCCGCTCAACTGAAGGCCTCACCATGCCGTCCTTCAGTCTTCTAGAACTCGCCGTCCCGGCAAGGATCAGGCCTGCAGTTTGGTCGCCCTTGACGATCGATTTCCATTCGGGCTGTGTGCCCGAGCTGACGATGGGCTTCCCGTAAATGGCCGGTCGAACGAGCGAATCGGTCAAGGTCAACCGTGAATGGCGCCGAGGCCGTCTGCAAGAGCGGAATCAATGGCTAGAATCGAGCAGTATGCGTTCTCTTCTGGCTTCTCTGATCTTGCTGTCTGCCACCGCTTCCGCTCAGGACTCCATCACCGCTGGTCGCTTCACTGTCGAGCATCCGACGCTCCACAACCTCGGCTTCGAATGGTCCATCACCGGCGACGACAACCGCAACGCCTCCGTCGCCGTTGAATTCCGCAGGGTGGGCGACTCTTCCTGGCGCGAGGCCCTTCCGCTGGTCCGCATCGGAGGCGAGCGTGTCTTCCGCAATCGGGAGCATCTCGACTACACCGTCCCGGACGGATTCGCGGGCAGCATCCTCAACCTCGAATCCGGTACCGAATACGACTGCCGGTTCCAGCTCAGCGACCCCGACGGTGCAACTGGCGACACCACCCAAACCGTCCGGGTCAAGACGCGTTCCGAGCCGCAGCCGTACGAGGGCGGTAGTATCCGGCACGTCTATCCCCCATATCACGAGGGAGAGAAGCTGGAACCGAGCTTTACAAGCCTGCTGCAGGCCTACTACGGCGCCGGGCTCGGTGACTGGAGCGTCGTGTGGGAACGTCCCGTCCGACCCGGTGACACGATCTTGGTTCACGCGGGACTCTACCGGAATGACCGGCTCAACTATGTCGATCCCATGATGACGCCGTTTGACGGCACGAATTGGCTGACCATCAAGGCAACGGCTGAACGGCCGATCACGATCCGAGCGGCTGGCGACGGCGATGTCGTCTTCGACGGGGCCGGCAACCACCGACTCTTCGACGTCACTGCCTCAGCGCACCACATCTTCGACGGAATCACGTTTCGCAGCACGGACGTCGCGATCTTCGCCGGATTCAAGAACGTAACGGGAGCCGTCGGCCTGACTGTCAGGAACTGCCGCTTCGAAGATGTCGGCTTCGGCGTCTGGACCGAATACGAAGGGTCGAGCGACTTCTACATCGCCGACAACGTCTTTCTGGGTCGGGCCGAGCAACGCAACCTGCTTGTCGGCTGGACCGGTCCGCTCTGGCGCAGTGCGGGTCCGTACGGGTCCCACGAGGTGCGCAGCTACTACGCTGTCAAGGTTTATGGGCCCGGCCACGTCATCGCCCATAACGCAGTTGCCTACTTCCACGACGGCATCGGCATATCGACGTACGGCACTCCAGAGTCTGATCCTCATCGGCGCGCCTCGTCGATCGACATCTACAACAACGACATCCACCTATCCGGTGATGACTTCATCGAGACCGATGGCGGCGTCCACAACATCCGCGTCTACAACAACCGCGGCGTTAACGCCGCGCATGGCGGCTACAGCGCGCAGCCCGTCTTCGGGGGCCCGGCCTACTTCATCCGCAACCTGCTCTACCACGTCCCCAGCGGCGTTGCGTTCAAGTTCTCAGCCAAGGCAGCGGGACTGTTCGCGTACCACAACACGATCATCGGCGAGCAGGTGGCGGGCGATACCACGTCGAACATGCACTACCGCAATAACCTCTTCTTGGGTCGGGACACACCGGATCGCGGAGTAATGAGGTGGTCAAACGCCACCACGGCGTACAGCTCGGATTACAACGGCTTTCGCCCCAATCGCGGTGTCGCCGCGCAATATCGCTGGCTCGCCCCTCGCGAGGGCGCGGCGCAGGGCTCGCAAGGAGCGGCACAGTCCCAAGTGTTTGCCACTCTTGCGGAATTCAGGACCGCCACCGGCCAGGAGGAGCACGGAATCGAGATCGATTTCGACATCTTCGAGGACATGGCGCCTCCCGATCCGTCGAAGCGCCACGCCGTCTACCACGCCAAGGACCTGAACTTCCGGCTCAGGCCTGGAGGCAAGGCTGTCGATGCCGGGGTCCGTATTCCCACCGTCAATGATCAATTCACCGGAGATGCCCCGGATCTGGGCGCTCTCGAAGTGGGTCGGCCGCTTCCTCGATACGGACCACGGTGGCTTGAAGCCGATCCCTTCTATCAGTAGGCCTCGCTTTTCCGAAGCAAGTCTGCAGTCAGGATGCGTGCGCAGCAAGGAACGCACGGAGATGTTCCGTCAGGATCGCTGGCTGGTCGATTGGGATGAGGGTCCGGCTGTCGTCGACCCACACCAGTTGCGAGTTCTCGAAATGCGCCGCCAGGCGTTTGGCATGGGCGGGCGGCATCAGCTTGTCCTCGCGTGCCCAGACGATGAGGGTCGGCCCTTGGAACGATCGCTGTCGCTCGGCCCACTGAAGGAGTAGCTTCTTCGTCGGGACGCTTCGAAGATACTTGGTCAGGTCGCGACGGACCATTGGGTCGTGGCACGCGGGGTGGATCCAGCTCAAGAATTGGTTGTTCGGAACCCGCTTCTTCGACATGCCGCCGAACGTGAAAGGAAGATGTCGGAGCCAACGAGGACGCAATAGTTGGACAGACAGGAACGTACCGCCTGGCAGGATTGCGTTGAGGCAAAGCAGCCGTCCGGGGAGGCCGGGCGGGTAGTTGTCGAAGGCTTCGCAAGAAACCAGGACGAGATTCGCGACACGATCGAACCCTCCCGGACTGATGGCCAGTTGTGCGCCGCCCCAGTCGTTGCACACCAGCGTGACGTTGTGCAGGTCGAGTTCCACGAGGAACTCCGCCAGCATGGTCGCGATTGACTGTAGGGAGAGGTCGGCGTCATCGGGCATTGGCGTTCGGTGTGCTCCGAAGGGCAGCACCGGAACGATGCAGCGGTAATGATCCCGTAGACCGTCGACGACCTCGTCCCACAGGGTCTGGTTCATGAGCACCCCATGCAGGAAAACGATCACCGGTCCATCGCCAGCGGTGTCCGAGTACATCAGACCCGCCGTTGTCGGTCCCTCAGGCTGCATCCGCATACCTATTGTCGACGCGGGTTTGCCCTGGATGCCGTGTCAGGAAAGGGACGGTCCCGGCATGCGTCGATACACCAATGCGTTGCCATCCTTGCCGCAGATCTCGCTGACGCCCGCTTCACGAAAGCAGAACGCGGCCTGTTGCCCGAGGCGGTGCGACGACCTCATGGCCCTTGCAATGTCGTTAGTGGTGAACCGCTCGGGCAGCTCGGCGTCGACCATGGCGAACAGGTCGGCCATTGACGCGCTGGAATGGGTGGCGACGACATCCACGAGCCGGCGGTCCAGGCTGACCCAATTGCGCCGCCGCCGCTTCCGGCTCTCGCTGATCGCTCGAACCTCTTCTTCGACCGTAATCACGACCTCGAGGGTCAGGTTGGGATGCGCGAGCAGCACGGGGATGCTGACGAGCGTCGACAATCCGGTTGGCTGTGCACGCCTCGGTTCCTCAATGGCCACAAGCTAGGTCATGTGGCATCACTTGGGTCGTCGCTTAGGATCCGCCGGAGAGCTTCCGCAAGAGGCCACCCACGGCGTGCTCGATCCGTGCCGCATCCATGCCCTCCGGCAACGGGATGGCCATCACCCGTCGGCTTGTTTCCGGGTCAGTCTGAACCAGGCTTGCCAAGAGTCCATTTCTCCGGGCCGGCACCTCGTTCGAAACCTGTCGTTCCGACTGCCCGGCAGTTGGGGCCGGCGCAGTGGCAAACGCCTCCATGAATCTCACTCCGGCCTCAAAAAGCCCTGCCACGGCCGTTTCCATCTCGGAAGCCGGGGACGGGCCCGACGGGCTCGGCTCGGCTGCCGGTAGCCGCGTGGCCCCGGAAGTCGTGGGCGGACGAGTTTCTCCGGGGGGAACCGGTTCGGGTGTAGCGGGTGTGCCTGCTGGGCTGTCCTCGATCTCAGCGGCTTTGAGTGGCGCATCTGGACCGGGCTCCGACTCCGTCTCGGTGTCGGCCGTTACTGCCGGGACGTCGTCCACAATCTCCTCGACGACCTTGAGCATGGTCGAGCGACCGAGATTCTCGAAGCTGACCTCGTCGGCAGTTGCATCGAAGAGACCAGAGAAGAGCGCCTTCTTGAGTTGCATCGTTTCCCAGACCCGTTCTTCAATGCTGTCCTCGGTGAGCATGTGAATCACTTGGACCGGATTGGCTTGTCCCATGCGGTGGACCCGCCCGATGCGCTGCTCCAGCCGCGCCGGATTCCACGGGGGCTCGAAGTTGATCACCGCCGATGCGGACTGCAGGTTCAGCCCGACGCCGCCTGCATCGGTGGAGAGGAATACCCTGCAATTTGGGTCCGTGCGGAAACGGTCCATCAGGTCGCCCCGCTTGGGTGTGGGGACGCCCCCGTGCAACGACACGAATTCAATCCCGAGCTTTGTCAGTTCCGTTGCTGCCAAGCGGGTCATTCGCTCGTACTCGCTGAAGACAACGGTCTTTCTCCCTTCCTCGATAGCGAGTTCGCGGATGATCTCCCTGAACTCGTCCAGCTTCGGGGAGTGGTTGGTCTCCTTGTCGAAAAGGAACGTCGAGTTGCATAGCATGCGCATGTTTTGCAGGCAGCAGGTGATCCGTCGGAAATCCACTTCCGATAGCCATCCCTGCCGCTTCCACTTGTGCATGAGCCGGCCCAGGATCTCGTTCTGCTCCCAGTACGGCTCAGCTTGCTGCTTGGTCAACGGCACTCTGAACGTCTGGTCGGTTCGCTCCGGGAGTTGCTTGAGAACCTCGTCGCGTTTTCGACGCAACAGAATCGGCTTCAACTGCTCGTGAATCCGCTTCAATCCCCGGTAGCCAAGCAGCTTGCCGGTGTCGCTCGTCTCGACATGCTCGTGCAGGAAACGGAAGGCAGGCCCCAGCACGCGTCCGTCCACGAACTCGACGACCGAATACAGTTCTTCGATCTTGTTCTCGAGAGGGGTTCCGGTGAGCACGAAAGCATAGCGGCTCTTCAACTGCTTGACAGTGCGTGCCGTCTTGGTGGCCCAGTTCCGGATGCGCTGCGCCTCGTCGAGGATGATCAGGTCGGCACCCAGCGCCCGTAGCTCCTCCATGTCCCACCGGACGAGCTCGTAGTTGATCAAATTGAAGAACTTCGGGCTTGCGTATCTCTTCTTCCTGCGTAGCTTGTCGCCGTCAATAACCTGTACGGACAGATCGCTGAAGCGTTCGATCTCGGTCCGCCACTGGTACTTCACGGAAGCGGGCGAGATCACCAGTACCCGCTCAATGCCGCTGCGCCGTTTCAGGAGCGCGGCTGCGGCGATGGCTTGGACAGTCTTGCCCAGCCCCATGTCATCGGCCAGCACGACGCGGCCCCGGCTAGCCGCGAACAAGACGCCTCGCAGCTGGTAAGGGAACAGCGAAACCTTGACCAAGCCGCGCAGGATCCGCTTGCCATCCTCGATCTTCTTCAATTGCTCCCGCTCCCAAGCGAGACCTTTATCGAGTTCGTTGACGCGGTCTACATGGTCGAGGACGTCGCTGTACACCACGGCAGCGCTGTCGGCTCGTCGCAACTCTCCCAGAACAGTCGCGAATTGGGCGTATTTCCCGCGCATCAGGACTCCCGAACTGTCGAAGTACTCGGCCGCGACGGATTTGAGCGAGGGTTCCGGGGTTTCCGGAAGTTTCAACTGCACATCAAGGCTCTCGCCGTATAGCAGGGACAGCGATGCCCTCTCTCGCTCGTATCGCTTGCGTTCCAACTGGGAGCGGTAGCGTTTGCGAAGCCGCTCCAGGATGCTCTCGATGTGCTTGCACGTCCCCAGCGTGTTGCGGGAGAAGTCAGGGCAGGAGCAATAGTTGTCGAACAGGCCAGGGCCGCGCATCGCCACCCGGTACTCCTGCCCGCTGGTGGAAAGCAGATGATAATCGCCGAAGGGCTTGCCCTTTGGCCTCGAGAGGATGCGCTTGATGGCCTCTTTCGCACGTTCCTGACGTGCATGGATCTGTTCCTCGATCAGCATTTCTGATTCTCCTCAAAGGGCGCAATATGGGTCGTGGATTTCCGTAAGCTCAGGCCAGAATTGCCAGATCCACCGGGACGCCGTGGTCGAAAGGCACCTGACCTGACAGGCACTTGATGCTTCGGAGGACCTCCCGATAATAGGCCCCCAACCGACGAGCCGCGGAGTGCTGCGGCGGCCGTGAGAACTGTTGCCGAGCGCGCTCGGGGACGGGTGGCTCCGGCCCGAGATGGCATTGAGTGCGGACTCTGACACGGAGGAGGACTTTCGCGGAAATCTTGCCAATCAATGTTCGCCTGCGCCGACCCAAACTGGCCTGGAAGTATATGCTCCACTGACTCAAAGGAGCGTGGCTGGCGAGCCCGAGCCGGACCTCAATTGTAGTGCAAGAGATCAGCTTCATCCTGATTGATCCACCCCGGAACAGGGTGGTGGCTCTGCGGGCCTGAAGATTCCCCCGGTTTCGTCCGCGGGAGTTGCTACGGACGTGGCGTTAGAGACTACCTCTTGTTTGGCGTGGCCTACGAATGCGCCGGCCGGCCGTGATTGTCGGCGGAGTCACCAGGCGCGAGACTCGGGCTTGATGAGTCCGTCACGATTCCGAATTGAAGGCCCGATGTGAAGCGAGAACGAAGCAAATGGCACCGAAGAATCGGAATGATCTCGAACTGATTGCCTGCGCAGGAAGCCTCGCGTTGCGGGCTCGTCGGCCGCCGCGAACTTGGGCGCCCCCACCTCGCGATTCGTGGCAAAAGGCTCGACTCTACGAGCCTTCGTCCGTTACCGGTGTCTTGTGACCGGCCTGCACGTCGGTGATCCGCGCTTTGAGGCGAGCGATTTCCGAATCAGCGGCCTGCCTCGCCGCAACCTCCGCACTCAGCGCCGTCTCCGCCGCGGCGCTGGCCCGCTCGGCCTCGGTTCTGGCCTGCTCCGCCTCGGCCTTGGCCCGTTCCGCCTCGGTCCGGCCCTGCTCCGATTCCCGGAACGTCAGCAGGTCCTCGCCGGTACCCGGATCGCGGAAGCGCAGCAGGTGCTCCATGCCCGGCCGGCTGTCCACCCGCAGATCCAGCTCCAGCACCTCGCTGCGAATCGATCCGTCCGCTGCCAGTCCCAGCGGCTCATACCCCAGGCCCGCCAGCGTACTCCCCTCCAGCCGCTGCCCCGGCCGCGACGCGCCCTCCAGCGCCCCGACCGGATTGAACCGCCAATACTCCGTCACCCCGATCGATGCGTACAGGGCCCGCTTGACGCCCCGGTCCCGCCCCGCGCTCGCCGGCGAGGCCACCTCCAGCACAAAGCCCGGCGGGCGGCCCGCCTCCCATACCCGGTAGGGGGGCTCCGGCAATGCCGCCAGGCCCCGCACCACAAACAGATCCGGGACCAGCTTCTTCTCGACGTCGCCTTCCTGGTAGTACAGGTTCATGTTCGCCCCGACCTGGACCAGGCTGGATTCTGCGAACCGGTTGCGCAGCATGGCGAGCGCGTACAGGATCGCGTCCACATGCCGCGGGCTCTCCGCCATTGCCTTGCCGTCCGAGTACGGGTACTCGATGGCGGCTGCGGATCGCTCTGCGGGACGTGCTGAGGTTCTTGCCATCAGGCTGGCGGCGGCAGTCTTACCGACGCTCAGCATAACAGGCAGGCTGACACCCTTCATGCCCATCCCCCTCTTGGAACGAAAGAGCTGGCGGACCGCTGGGTCGCTGCAAAGCCGCGTTCCCCGGCAGGCGCATTCACGCCGCACACGGTCCGCCCGAAGGGTTACACGATCCGGAACTCGGGACGATAAGGAGAGCCTCTCTTAAGGTGCTGGAGGCCAGATGCCACCGGACCTGGGGCCGGCTTGGCGCCAGCGGGTATCGATGGACCAATTGAACGGCAATCCGAATCGCTGCCGCCGCGGCTGGCCCAGGGTGCTGGCGCGTGCATTGGCCCTGATCGACATCCGGGCTCTGGAAGCTGGTGTTGAGAATCGGATATGACGGATGTTTCGTGACACTGAAGACTTCTCAACGGAACCGCAGCTTCAAGCGCGCCGTGAGTTGGGGATTATGCATCAGACCGACTTCCCAGTTAGAGTCGGCCTCCGCTCTAGCTCCACCAGGTTTCCCCGTCTGCGAGGTGCGCCTTGACCACGTCGGGGTCGAGCTCGATCCCAAGGCCCGGCTCGTCCGGAACTTCGACGAAGCCGGCCTTTGCCAGCGGCCCGTCATGCACAATGACATCGTCCATCCATCCACCGTCGAAGAAAACTGTCTCGCAAGCGAAGTAGTCTCGGACGGTTGATCCCCAATGGACGGTCGCCATGCCGTTCACGATGCTCCCGGTGTTGTGGTTGGCCATAGGCAGGAAGTACAGGTCCGCGAGGTCTGCCATGCGCTTGTTCTCGAGGAATCCGCCCGAGTTGCGAAGGTCGGGGTGAAGGATGTCGATCGCCGCGTTGACCACGAAGGGTAGCGCCTCGGCGCGGCGCATCCAGTTCTCGCCGGTGCAGATCGGTACCGGCGACATCTCCGCCAGCCGCTTCCAGCTCTCGGAGTAGGCGACTGGCAGAGGGTCCTCCAGGAATAGCGGGTTGACGTCCGTCAGGGCGACCGCCATGTCTATGGCGCTGCGCAGGTCGAACTCCCAGTGGCAGCCGATCAGGATGTCGTGCTCGAAGCCGAGTGCCTCCCTGCAGTTCTCGAACCCCAGGCGCAACCTACGCAGTTCGTCGCTCGAGAGCATGCGATTGGAGGGATCGCGGCCTGGGTCCATGCCCGGACTGTTCCGCAAGGGGCCAAACTTGTGCATGTTGATCCCGAAAGGGCTCTCCTTCACCTGCTGCGCCCAGTCCCGGAGAACGGCCTTGTCGAAGAAGTCGTCCGGCCGGGAGTGGTCGTACAGACGCACCTTGTCGCGAAACTTCCCGCCCAGCAGCTTGTACGTCGGTACGTCAAGCAGCTTGCCGGCCAGGTCCCAAAGGGCCATTTCGATGCCGCTCATTGCCCTCTGCTGGGCGTGCGCGCTCCCGTCGGTGTAGCGGTATCCGGTATACAGCCGATCGATCTGCAGCGGGTCCTTCCCGATGAACAACTCGCGCAAGCCGTGAATTTCCTCCTTGATTCCCAGGCCGGGGGAACCGTAGGCCTCGGCGATGCCGTGCACGCCCGCATCCGTGTCGACTCGGACCAGCGTGTACGTCCGAGGCCCCTGCAGGATCATCGTCTTGATGTCGGTGATCTTGACCTTGTTGTGGGTGGTCGCGCTGAGTCGGTGGTAGCTCGCCAGCCAGGCGGGAACCGAGGCGCCCGCGAGTGACGCCAGGAACGTGCGTCGGGAGCGTTGTTGCATGTTGGCCGACATTATAGGCACTCGCTGGTGAGGGCAATTCCCAGGGCATTGCCTGTCAAGGGCCGATGCTCGGGCCCCGGCGGTCAACTATTGGCGCTGGACGATCCTGGTGAGGACGAAGTTGTAGAGCCAGGCGATGACGAATCCGAAGACAAAACCGTCCACTACTCCGTAAACGGCACTCAGCCCCAAATCCACAACCGGGTCGGATCCCGAGATTCCCGGATAGATCGACCCGATCAGTTGGAAGTATTCCGACCCGTAGTCCGGGAAGATCGCGTGAATAATCGTGATTCCGCACATTGATACTCCCCACAAGATGCCGAGCGTCAAGCCCAGCGCAACCCGCGAAATCTTCATGCCTCTACCTCCCCAAGCGCCATTTGCGGTTGTCCCGGGAACGAATCCCGACCTGACCGTCCGCACTATGGTAGATCACCGTGTTTCAGGCGCTTGGATGTCACGGAAACCTGGCTTGCCGGCCTGGAGACTCTCGGCCGTACTGCTGTCTTTCGACGATCGCCGGCCCCCCCTTGACCATCCGTGCCAATGCCCACAGCCTCGGGAATCGTTTCCGGTAGGCACCTAGCCGCTGCAACATCTTGCTTCAACCCCTCCACAGAAGATCATCCTTGTGCCGCAGCCGCTTCCCGCCATCCACCTTGACACCATTCCAAGACTCCGGTAGGCTCACACTCAGCCTCTAGAATGCGAGCCCTAGCCAGAGCCCTGACACTCTGCATGGCACTCGCACTGACCTCCGCAGCCGCCAATGCCCAGACTCATATCCATGGCTACGGCGGCAGCCTGATTAGCAGTTCCAACAAGGGCTACAGCGGATTCCTCGCAGGTGGCGGGGTGGAGCGGAAGTGGTTCTTCGTTGCAGCAGACGGGCACTCCCTCAGAACACCCCCACAGGTGCAGACCGTATTGAACCTCTTCGAGGATCTGACCGGAACCAACTTCGGACTCGGACTCGAATTGAGCGGACTCGACCTATCGCTCGGTATCCCGATCCGGGTCAGCAAGACTGTCTCTCTGATTCCGGCACCGATCGTCGGCTTCACCAACATACGGTTCTGTATCGACACAAACTGCTTCTCAGCACCCGACTTGAACTATGGCGGGGGCGGCGTCGCACGGATCATGCTGGCTCCACGCATTGGAGTCCACGCAGGCTTCCGCTATACCAGGCACTATGAACTCGCCTTCACCGCCGGCGCGGTTTTCCGGCTCTGGGACTGAATGAGCGGGAGAATCAACCACCTCCGACCATTAGCACTCAAGATCAAATGGTTTCCCTTGACAGTTCTTCGCCCGTGGCGACTTGGGCAACAAGAAGCGAAGTCGCCCGATGCTCCTGATTGAAGGGGCCGTAGCTCTATGGAGAGAACATTGCCGTCGCACGCACGGGGCCAGGTTCGATTCCACGCCGTCCCTCCACCTGCAGCTTGGCTGAACCGGAATCCAAGGAGACCGGGACTGACTCGCCAAGCCTCGGCTCACTCAACGTGCTCAAGATGAGCAGGTGTAGCAGACTTGACCAGGTCATCCTGGCCTCCCTGCACCACTCACAGGTTCTGGTGCTCGATCGCCACTTCCGGCAACTCTTCGAGGCATTCCCATTGTGGTAGGTCCTGCGTGCGTGCCGCGATGTAGCGTGCCCAGATCTTCTTGCACTGCACCCCCGGAAACGTCACTTCCGGGAACTCCAGCAAGATGTTCACATTGGCCTCAACAGAGTGGAAGTTCTCGAAGGGCTCCAACTGGCTCTCCGGGTGTCTAAGCCCCCCTGAACGACCCGTTCCTGATTACGATGACCATCACGCCAGCCGCATTGACACAACAATGTCACCGCAGATCTTCACTGTTCGATTGGGAGGGAACGCGGCAGCTTGACCATTCGACATGATTCCGATAGCCACCGGCCTGATCCGGGAATTTGCTCGTTCGCGTATAATCGTGTAGACAAAGAACGAGCAGCGCCGCGGCCGCTTCTCCCCTTCAGGTCACGCCTTCCCCGCTTATCAGGGGCCGGGAAGTTGAAGGTGATTTCTGCGCTCGTCAGACCGCTGTGCGGACTCGCGGACCCAAACCGGCTATGGCAACCCAAGTGATGGACGTAACCGAGGCGATCGTTCCCGACAAGGTAGTCAGGGAATTCTACGAGAAGCTCCTTCAGTGCTACTACGTCGAGGAGCGTGCCAAGGTCTTCGTGAAGCAGGGCAAGCTTGCCTTCTACGCGTCCACCCGGGGTCACGAGCAGGTGCAGGTCGGTGTGCCCATGCTCATGCGGACCGGGCATGACTGGTTCTACACCTACTACCGCGAGAAGAGCGTCGCCGTAACGCTCGGCATGTCGTACAAGGACATTTTCCTGGGCTTGCTCAATCGCGAGGGAGACCCGAACTCCGAGGGCGTGAACATGCCCGAGCAGTGGTCCTCGGAAGAGCTCAAACTGGTGGCCCAGAGCGCCTGTACCGGCACGCAGTACCTGCCGGCCGTCGGCGCGGCTCGTGCCTTGCGGTACGACGGCTCCGACGCCATCGTGTACGCCTCCTCCGGTGAAGGTGCCACGAGCGAGGGCGAATTCTTCGAATCACTGAACTGGGCAGCTCGCGAGAAGCTGCCTGTCCTGTTTGTCGTCCAGAACAACGGCTACGCGATCAGCGTCCCGCAGAAGTACCAGACCGCGTCCAAGATCCACGACATCGCGGAAGGCTTCGGGTTACCCGCGTACAACCTAGACGGCACTGGGTCGTTCGAGACGATGTACCAGTTGTTACCCGGACTGATCCAGGACATTCGCGATGGAAAGGGCCCGGCCCTGATCGAGTTCAATGTGGTGCGTCTCGACCACCACTCCTCGTCCGACGACCACCGCAAGTATCGCAGCGCGGAGGAACTGGACGAAGTTGCCATGCGCGATCCGATTCTCCGCGCGGAGGCCCAGGTCCTGAGTTCCGGATTGTTGACCGAGCCGCAAATCGAGGACCTGCGCGCCAAGATCAAGGACGAGGTCGACCGCGCCGCCGAAGAGGCCGATTCCCACCCGTACCCGCAGAACTACGACGTCATGCAGCATGTCTTCTCCAAGGACCTTCCGGTCGAGGAGGAGTCGGAGCCGACGTTCTTGAACGAACGCGTTTCGATGGTCCAGGCCATCAACGCCGGCATCCGGGAAGAGATGCAGCGCAATCCCAAGATCGTCATGTGGGGCGAGGACATCCAGGATCCCAAGGGCGGGGTTTTCGGGGTGACCAAGGGGCTGACTGACGAGTTCGGAGAAGCCCGCTGCGTCAATTCCGCGCTGGCCGAGGCTTCGATCCTCGGCATCGCGGGCGGCATGGGCACGGCAGGCTACATGCCCGTGATCGAGATTCAGTTCGCCGACTACATCTGGCCGGCGTTCATGCAGATGCGCGACGAGATCGCGCCGATGCGCTGGCGCAGTGCCGGAGTGTGGGGCTGCCCCATGGTCTGCCGGGTGGCCTGCGGCGGCTATATCAAGGGCGGACCGTGGCATTCGGCCAACATCGAGGGATTCTTTGCGAACATCCCGGGCTGGTACGTCGTGTATCCGTCGTGCGCGCAGGACGCCAAGGGGCTGTTCAAGACCGCTGCCCGGATGAAGGATCCGGTGATCTTCCTGGAGCACAAGGGCCTGTACCGCGCCATGCCCGCGCGCACGCCCGAACCTGACGAGAACTACCTGATCCCGTTCGGCAAGGCCAAGACCCGGCGGAGCGGCACGGACCTCACGGTCGTGACGTGGGGCTACACGGTCCATCAGGCCGAGGCTGTCGCGAACGCCCTGGAGGCGGAAGGCAAGGGATCGGTCGAAGTGATCGACTTGCGCTCGATCATCCCCTGGGACAAGCAGGCTGTCTTCGAGAGCGTGCGCCGGACCAACCGCGTCGTAGTGGCCCACGAGGACTCCCTGACCATGGGCTTCGGAGCCGAAGTGGCAGCCGAGATCTCCCAGCATTGCTTCGACCACCTCGACGCGCCCGTTGCGCGCGTGGGTGCCGAGGATTGCTTCGTCCCGTCCGCCGTGAACCTGGAACGGCAGGTCCTCCCGTCCGAGGATTCGGTGAGGCTTGCGATCGAGCGGTTGCTCAAGTACTAGGACCCTGTCGCGGCCGTGCCGGAGCGAACGCTGGCCCACGCGAATTCATCCGTCTCCCGATTGCCGTTGCGCGTCTTCGCGGCCCAGTTGGCTGTTGCGCTGCTTCTGGGCTGCGCCGGCCCCGCGTCCAGGCCGGCAGCGAGTTCCGCCCAGCCGCGATTGCCGACGACCACCGTCGTGCTGCCGAACGGCGGCGAGGTCGAGGCAGAACTGGCCATGACTCCCGAGGAACAGGCGATGGGAATGATGTTTCGCTCCGACCTGCCTCCCGACAGGGGAATGCTGTTCGTGGGCGATCGCGCGACGCCCAGATCGTTCTGGATGTACCAGTGCCTCATACCTCTCGACATCATCTGGCTGGACGGGGGGCGCAGGATCGTTGAGATCGTCCACGACGCTCCGCCTTGTCGCGACTCCGACCCGGGGCGCTGCCCGTCTTACGGCGGCACGGCGAATTCCGTCTATGTCCTGGAACTGGCGGCCGGTCAGGCGGCTGCGCAAGGTCTCAAGCCAGGGGACCGGCTGGAGTTTTGAGCGTAACCGCAAAGGCATTCGCCGCGCCTTGAACAAAGGGGAAGGTGCGCGTGTCCCGCCTGCTTCCCAGTCAACCTCTATGAAACGAATCATAGCCGTCCTGATCGGCATCATACTCGTGTACCTGGTCGGCTCTAGAGTATACGACGCGACCCAGCAGGCCGCTGCCCCGGCCAAGAAGCAGGCTGGCCGGATCATCAACGTGGAGCTGACGGAAGCAAAGACTGGCCAGATCCGCGAGGAGCTGTTGCTGACGGGGTCGCTCAAGCCCAAGGAAGTTGTCGACGTCAACCCGAAGAACACGGGCCGGATCGAGCGCATCCACTTCCTGGTCGGAGACCGGGTGGCGGCCGGCGCGCTGGTCGCGGAAATGGAGGACGATGAACTCCAGCAGCAAGTGAGGCGCTCGGAGGCCGCCCTCGCGGTGAGCCAGGCCAACATCTCGTCGCGGGAGGCCGAACTCGCCAACTCCAAGGCCAGCCTCGAGCGCGCCAAACTGCTGTTCGACGAGGAATTGCTGTCCCCTCAGGAATACCAGCAGGAACAGACATCCCTGGAAGTCATGCAGGCGCAACTGCAACTCGCTGAAGCGCAGGCGCAGCAGTCGATGGCGGAACTCACCGAACTCCGCATCCGTCTCGACCAGTCCAAGATCTACGCCCCGATGAGCGGCGTGGTGTCCCAGCGCTACATCGATCCGGGAGCCTTGGTCAACCCGAACCAGCCGATCCTGCAGATCGTCAATCTGGCGACCATGGTGACGCAGGGCAACGTCCCCGAGCGCAACATTGCGAAACTGACGATCGGAAATCCCGCCAACGTCATGGTCGATGCGGTGCCCGGTCGCGGTTTCGAGGGGGTCGTTGCCCGCATCGCTCCGGTCCTGGACGCCGCCACGCGCAGCGCCCTGATCGAGATTGATATCCCGAACCGCGAGATGGTCCTCAAGGCGGAGATGTTCGCTCGCATTTCCCTGGATCTCGGTTCTTTGCGGGACGCGACGCTGATTCCCAGGGACGGCCTTGTCTACCGCGGTCAGGACCCCGGGGTTTACATCGTTGAGGGTGAGGGCAATCGGCCCATATTCCGTGTGATCGAGACTGGCATGACCCGGGAGGGACAGATCGAGGTCCTCGGAAACCTGGACGCCGGGACGCGGATTGTCGGACGCGGGGCGACGATGCTGCGCGACGGGGATCGGATCAGCACTGGACCTCCACCTGGGCGTGGAGGCGCCGGTGGCCAGGGCCAGGGTGGCGGAGCCGGCGGGAACAGTGGTGGCGGTGCGACAAAGACAGCACCCACAAAAAACGCGAGCTAGGTTCCCGCGTTTTCGGGCGGTTCGGCGAGAATCGAGCCTCAAGCCCTGTAATTTTGGCGCTATGATTGGACTGCGGGGGTCCGGAAAGCAGCCTCAATGAATCTCGCGACGGCATCGATTCACCGGCCGGTGACTGTCTTGATGCTCTGCCTCGTCGCCATCTTGCTGGGGGCGGTTGCGTTCGTCAACATCCCCGTTGACCTGATGCCGGAGATTGTCTATCCGACGATCAGCGTCCGGGCCGACTACGAGGGCGTGGCGCCGGAAGAGATGGAAACCTTGGTGGTCCGGCCGCTCGAAGAGGCCTTTGCGGCCGCCCCGAATGTCAAGGAAATCTCCAGTTCGGTATACGAAGGCCAGGCCTATGTCCGGGTCGGCTTCGACTACGGCGTCGACATCGACGAGGCGGCCAACGAACTGCGCGCCCGTCTCGACCGTCGCCGCCGCTACCTGCCGGAAGACATGGATCCTCCCAGCATGTACAAGTACGACTCGTCGCAGTACCCGATCATGTACTTGACAGTCTCCGCCCATGGGCTGGACGCCAAGGAGCTGCGTCACTACGTCGAGAAGCAGCTCCAGTACCGTCTCGAGCGCGTGCCGGGAGTGGCCGCCTTCAGTGTGCGCGGCGGATTGCGCAGGGAAATCCACGTCGATCTGGATCTGAAGAAGCTGCGGGCGCTGGAACTGTCAATTCCCCAAGTTGTCCAGATCCTGCGCCAGGAGAACATGAACCGCCCGGTCGGGCCCGTCGAGGAGGGACGTTTCGACGTGCTCCTGCGCACGCGGGGCGAATTCCAGAACTTGGACGAGATCCGCAACGTTGTCCTGGCGACCCGCAATGGCGTGCCGGTGTACGTGCGGGACATCGCCGAGGTGGAGGACAGCCACGAGGAAGCAGATTACCTGGTCAGCGTCGACGGACAGGCGGGCGTGCGCATGTACGTCTACAAGCAGGCCGGGGCCAACACCGTCCAGGTCTCGGAACAGCTTTGGGAGGAAGTCGACCGGATCCACAAGGCATTTCCCCACGTCCAAATCGAGAAGACGCGAGATAGCGCGGACTTCATCCGCGCCTCGATCAACAACGTTCAGGGGGCAGTGTTGCAGGGGGCAGCGCTTGCGGTTGTGGTCCTGCTCTTCTTCTTGCGCAGCGTCTCCAGCACGTTGATCATCGCCATCGCGATTCCGATTTCCGTGATTTCGACGTTCGCCCTGATGTTTTTCAACGGGTTCACCCTCAACACGATCTCTATCGGTGGGCTCGCTCTGGGGGTGGGCATGCTCGTCGACAACGCGATCGTCGTGCTTGAGAATGTCCAGCGCCACCGCGAGGACGGCAAGACCGCCTACGAGTCGGCGGTGGTTGGCAGCAGGGAGGTGTCGACGGCGATTACGGCCTCGACGCTGACTACGGTTGCCGTCTTCGTGCCGGTGCTCTTCGTGGGCGGCATCTCGGGTCAGAGCTTCAAGCAGCTGGCGTACGTGGTCAGTTTCGCCTTGCTGTGCTCGCTCGCGGTCGCGTTGACCGTGGTGCCCGGGCTGTGCGTCGGCCTCCGGCGTAGCAAGGAGTCCGGCGGACGCACAGCGAGACTGAACCAGATCGCTCGCAGTTGGTTGCGCAATCTCGCCGCCGGCTATGGCGGGATGCTGCAGTGGTCCCTCGCGAACAAATCCCCTGTGATCCTGACCGCGTTCCTGCTTTGCGGCTTGGCCATGTATCTCGCGCCGTATCTCGGTGTGGAACTCCAGCCTGAGACGGATGAGGGCGAGGTCCGGGTCAACGTCGAGCTGGAGCCCGGCACCAGGATTGAAGTGACGGACGGGATAATGCAGGAGCTGCGGCGCTTGGCGGACGAGCAGGTCCCCGAGATCCAAACCTCGATGGTCACGGCGGGCGGGTCCAGTCGCAGTAGCGGGTCTGGGACGCATTTGGGCGAGTTGCGCCTGAATCTCGTTCCGCGGAAACAGCGCGATCGCTCCGCCCGGGAGGTCGCCAACTCGCTCCGGGAGGTTTTTGGAGAGCGGGCGGGGATGCTCGTCAGGACGCGCGTTTCCTCTGGCATGTTCCGGCGCTTCAGCAGTAGCGACGACGAAGACCGCCTCACGGTCGAGATTCGGGGTCACAACATGGAGACTTCGGCCCTGCTGGCGGAGACGATCCGCGAAACGATGAGCGGTATTGCTGGAATTGCCGAGCCCACGATCAGCCAGCGTCCCGGCATGCCGGAAATGCTCGTCGAGGTCGACCGAATGCGGGCTGCCAACATGGGGTTGAATGTCTCGGACGTCGCATCGACGCTCGAGACTGCGATCGGCGGTACGCGCAGCTCGATGTACCGCAAGGAGGGCGACGAGTTCAACATCCTGGTTCGCTTGCGGGAGGCGGATCGGCTCGACTTGGGGAATGTCGGACAGATCCCGCTCACCACGCCACTGGGCAGGACGATCCCGGCTGAGAGCGTGATCTCGTTGAGCCGGCGTGAAGGCCCCACCTACATCAGCCGTGCCAACCAGGAGCGCCGCATGTTCGTGAGCGCCGTTCTCAACGACCGGGACCTGGGCAGCGTGGTCAACGACCTGGACCGGCGGCTGGCCGGCATGGCCTTGCCCGAGGGCTTTGCGATCGAGTACGGCGGAGAGTACGAAGAGCAGCAGGAGACCTTCCAGGCGCTGCTGCTTTCCTCGATCCTGGCCCTGATCCTGGTGTACATGGTCATGGCAGCGCAGTTCGAGTCCCTGCGCGATCCCTTCCTGATCCTGTTCTCGGTCCCGATGGCGGCAATCGGCGTGGTGGTGATTCTGCTGGCCACGGACACGACATTCAGCCAGCAGGCGTTCCTTGGCGTCATCGTGTTGGTTGGCATCGTCGTGAACAATGCCATCGTGCTCGTGGACTACACCAACCTGCTAAGGCGGGAACATGGGATTGGGTTGCATCGCGCGGTCGTGACCGCCGGAATGCGCCGGATGCGTCCGATCCTGATGACCACGATCACGACCATCCTGGGTCTGGCGCCGATGGCCTTGGGCATCGGGGAGGGTTCCGAATTGCAGGCGCCGATGGCGCGGGTTGTGATCGGCGGTCTGGCGACCTCGACCCTCATCACACTGGTTTTCATCCCCGTGATGTACGTGGCCTTCGAGGAACTTGGCGCCCCGCGCCGCGTTCGACGCCCCGTGCCGGAGGCGCTTGAGCCTGTTGCCGGCGACTGAAGTTCGCGCCCGGGATGTTCCCGGACCCTTCGCCCTTACTCTGGGTAACCGCAGATAGCCGGAAATACGCCTTATTCTTTGGTGCTCTGGGTCGCCCTGGCAGATGCGGTCAGATGCGTAGCCTGGTCCAGGCGCCAAGGATCCAATAAATGAGCCTTCCTGAGTTTTCGATCAAGCGTCCCGTAACGGTGCTCATGGCCGTGATGGTCAGCCTCCTGCTCGGCTTCATCGCGTTCACGGAAATCCCCGTGGACCTGATGCCGGAGATCAACTCCCCGACGCTCAGCATCACGACCGACTACGAGGGAGTGGGCCCGGAAGAGATCGAGACGCTGATCAGCCGGCCGCTTGAGCAGATCGTTTCGGCTGCCCCCGGGGTCGAGCGCGTGACTTCGACTTCGAGTGAGGGCCGCTCGTCCGTGCGCATCGAGTTCGTCTATGGGACGGATATCGAAGTCGCCGCGGATGAGGTGCGATCCCGGCTGGACCGGGGCCGGCGGTCGCTTCCGGACGACATCGAGCCACCCACCATCTTCAAGTTCGACGTCACCCAGTTCCCGATCATGTTCGTTACCGTGGCGACCCCGGATATGGACCCGAGGGAGCTGCGGATGTTCACCGAGAAGAACATCCTGTACCGTTTCGAGCGCATCAAGGGAGTCGGGCAGGTGCGCGTGGGGGGCGGCCTGCGAAGAGAGATCCACGTCGACTTGAATCTGGAGAAGCTGCGCGCGCTGGACCTGTCTGTCGCGCAGGTAGTGAACACCATTCGGGCAGAAAACCTCAATCGGCCGGTCGGCCCCGTGCGCGAGGGGCGCTTCGACGTCCTGCTGCGCACGAGCGGTGAGTTTGACAGCGTCGACCAGATTCTGAATGTCGCCCTGACGTCGCGCGAAGGGATCCCGATCTATGTCCGCGACATCGCGGACGTTGCCGATTCGCATCCCGACGTGCGCCACTACGTCGGCGTGAACGGTCAACAGGCCTTGCGGCTGATCATGTTCAAGCAGGCCGGGTCGAACACGGTCAAGGTGTCGGAAGCCGTTTGGGAGGAAGTCGGCGATATCCACGCGGACTATCCGCACATCCGGATCGAGAAGACCATGGATACGGCGGACTTCATCACTGCTGCCATCCGCAACGTGGAAACGGCAGCCGCGGTCGGCGGCGTTCTCGCGGTGCTGGTACTGATTCTGTTCCTGCGCAGCCTGTCCAGCACCCTCATCATCGGGGCAGCGATCCCCATATCCGTGATCTCGACCTTCTCCTTGATGTACTTCAACGGCTTCACCCTGAACACCGTTTCCTTCGGCGGCTTGGCGCTGGGTGTCGGGATGCTCGTCGACAACGCGATCGTCGTGCTGGAGAACATCTATCGCCACCGGGAGGAAGGCAAACCGTCCAAGGAAGCGGCCCTGACCGGCAGCCGCGAGGTGGCGATGGCGATCAGTGCGTCCACCCTGACCACGATCGCAGTATTCGTGCCCGTACTGTTCATCGGGGGGTACTCGGCGCAGACATTCCAGCAGCTGGCGTACGTCGTCAGCTTTTCGCTTCTGTGCTCGCTACTGGTGGCGCTCACCGTTGTGCCGGCCCTTTGCTCGCGTCGGAAGGGCACGAGCCGGCAGGGCATGCCGATCCTGGCGTATGCCGAGCGGGTGATGGACTCGATGTCCACCACGTATTCGGAGACCATCCGCTGGTCGCTCCGGAACCGGACCGTCGTTACGGCGCTCGCGGTCGGGCTGTTCGTGTGCTCGCTCTGGCTGACCGGCTACATCGGCGTGGAACTCGAGCCGCAGGTGGACGAGGGCCAGATCCGCATCAGCTTCGAGTCGGAGCCGGGCACGCGAGCCGAGGTGTCGAAGGAGATCGTCGACCGCATGGAGTCCATCGTCATGGAGGAGTATCCGGACGAGGTCGAGTACATCATGACCGAGGCGGGCAGCGACAGCCCGTTCCGTTCAATCGCCACGCACATCGGCGAGCTGCGGATCACCCTGGTGGACCAGGCCCAACGGACCGTTTCCGCCCGCGAGATCTCCAACTCTCTGAGGCCGCGGCTGGCGGCCGTGGCTCCGGGACTGCAGATGCGAATGCGCATCTCGAGCGGAAACTTCGGCCGGCGGCGCGGCGGGGGAGGGGATTCCGACGACCGTCTGCTGCTCACCATTCGCGGATACTCTCCGGACGTGACGCAGGACCTTGCATTGCAGGTTCGAGACGCCATGAGTTCAGTCGAGGGAGTCGCGGAGGCTTCAGTCAGCCGTCGCCCGGGCCAGCCGGAGATGGTGGTCCGGGTCGACCGAATCAAGGCGGCCAGCCTGGGCATGTCTGTATCGGAAGTGGCTGAAACACTGGAGACCGCCGTCGGTGGGCGCCGTTCCAGTTTCTACCGGGAAGAGGGTGACGAATATGACATCGTCGTGCGCCTCCGCGAAGAGGATCGCCTGGACTTGTCGCAGGTCGGCCGCATCCCGTTGCGTACCCCCAGCGGGGAGCTGATTTACGCGGATGATGTCGTCCAGCTGAGACGCCAGGAGGGTCCGGTCGAGATCAGCCGGGTCGACCAGGAGCGGATTGTCTATGTTTCGGGAACGATCGCTGACCGCAACCTTGGAGACATCATGACGGACCTGCGGGGTGAAATCGCGAAGATCTCCCGCCCGGACGGCTACGAAATCCGCTTCGGCGGTGAATGGGAGGACCAGCAGGAGTCGTTCCGTGAGCTGACGTTCGCCGGGATCCTGGCTCTCCTGCTCGTCTATATGGTCATGGCCGCGCAGTTCGAGTCGCTACGCGATCCGTTCATCATCCTGTTCTCGGTTCCGTTAGCGGCGATCGGCGTCGTGACGATGCTGGTGATCACCGAGACAACCTTCAACATGCAAGGATTCCTCGGTGTCATTGTGCTGGTGGGCATTGTCGTGAACAATGCCATCGTCCTGATCGACTACACGAACCAGCTCCGCCGCAACCACGGGCACGGGATCATCGAAGCGGTGGTGACATCTGGCCGCCGCCGTCTGCGCCCGATCCTGATGACGACGGTCACGACAATTCTTGGCTTGACGCCCATGGCACTGGGCATCGGCGAGGGCTCGGAGCTGCAGGTGCCGATGGCGCGGGTGGTGATCGGCGGTTTGCTGACGTCGACGCTAATCACCCTGGTGTTTATCCCGGTCGTGTATGCCACGCTCGAGGAGTTCGCCGACCGTTTGGCCCATGGGCGCCGCAAGCCCTTCGTCGGCGAGCCCACGCCAGTTGAAGGCGACTAGCCGTTCGTCCAGGCCCGTGGCGGGAATCACCGCCCGGCAGCAACCCAATCCCGGGACGCTACTGCCCGACGGGAACCGTGAGCATCGCGTTGATGCCCTCGCGTCCCGCGGACTGCAACGACAGCAGGTACGTCAGCAAGTTGAACGTCGCTTTCGAATTCAGGTCTGCGTCATCGATGTAGAACCAGTGGTCACGGTATCGGATCCGCACAAACGCGCTGGTCGGCTCGGAATCCTGGGAAGAGACTCGCAGCAGGTTGCCGGACACGCTGTTCCAGTCGAATTCCTGGTTGTCGCCTCCCTTTGCGACGGTGACCAGGCCCCGCGTCTTGTGCGTCGGGGGCGCATCGACGCTGTGCGAGAGGAAGAACAAGGCTCCTAGCAGCGACCGGCCGGTCAGAACGATTTCGTCTGCAGCGCGCTCCGCGCCCCGCGCTGTCAACCGGAATGTCTCGACTTCGGGAGCCAGCCGCAACATCGTGCGCAGGGACCGCAACGTGTCAGCCAGTGGGCTGTCCTCCTCGGGGCTGTCGATCTTCAGGAATGTCTCTCCGGTTTGCTGGTCGCGGGCCGCGAGGAAATACAGTGCCCCGGAGATCTGCAGTTCCCGCAGCAACCGGGCCGCTTCCCTGAATTGACTGTTGTCCGGGATTCTGGACGGTGTCGGCCCGCTGGCGACCGGAGCATTGGCGAGGTTGTTGATGCTGTCGACGCAGCACATCAACAGGCGCTCGACGCTCCACCCGGACTGTGACAACAGGATGAGGGTGTGGGGAGAAATCGGAGTCAGCAACCGCTGGGTGAATTCGGCTCCTGAAATCGGCTCGTAGGTGATCGTGGGCTGCTCGCTGTAGCGCGCCCCGAGGTCGACTCCGACCTCTGTCCCGGCGACACCGTCCACATGGATTCGCGGCAGGACGCCCGCCCTGGCGTCCAGCGTGTACTGCGCAATGACTGTCCCGACATCGAGGAACACGGGGGTGTCCCTGTATCGCAATCGGACCAGGTTCAGGAGTAACTGGTCGTTCTGCGACCGTGCGATGCGTTGGTTGTAATCGAACCGGGCTGCGGGAATGGTGCGAGGACCTAGCCTGGTGGCGCATGAACTGAGGGCCAGCGCGCTGCACAGCACAATTGCGTTGCCAAGACAGACGGTTCTTTTCATCGTCGGGCCCGATCGAGCTCTAAGGGTTGGCGCAAACCAGTCACGGGGCCTTCTCCGTGCAAGCTGGGGACCGGTTCGTGCGGCCGTCCCATCGCTCCCACTATAGGTGAGTGGGGCGTTCCGGGGCCGGTTCCGGCCGAGGGTCGTGGCACCTACTCGGGACGGTACTCGACCCAGATGGGGGAGGCCCAGGCCATCTGCCCGTCTTCCTGCTGGACTCGGACGTAGTAGTAGCTTTCCCTAGGGGTCGCGTCGGCATCGCGAAACGCAAACGACACCTCCCTGACTCCGGGCCGGGCCGAGTAGAGATAGGTGTTGTCCTTGATGATCTGGATCTCATGAATCGGGCCGGTGCCTCGTACCGCAATCTGCACCTGGGGCTTTTGACGAGTCCGTGTCGAATCGCCCATGATGGCGTCTCCGATTCGCACGTCCACCACGATATTGTCGGTCGCGGCGTATGCGTGGCGCTGCTGGAGCGCGCGGAAGATCCCTTCACGAGTTGGTTCCTCGGCGTAAACCGCTGCGTAGGAGATATGAGTCGAGCGATGGTCGGAAGACGCGATGAATCCGATCTTGTACCCCTTGGCGAGCGCGCTCTGAGCGAATCCATCAGCGAACCGCTCTCCCGAATTGACCCTTGGAGCGCCGTCCGCCTCGTAGCTCATCCGACATCCCTGATAGATCTCCAGCAACGGCTCCATGGCCGGATCGTTGAACGCGAAGTTCGTGCCGCCGCCTGCGGCTATTGTGTGCGGGATACTGATCGCGTCCTGGCCACGAAGGTGCTCCCAGAGCCGCAACTCCTCGGGCTGTCGCGGAGAGTCCGCGTTCTCCATGCTGCCCTCGATTGTCTTATTGAATGCCAGCGTACCCCGCTCAAGGTTGATGATGTTGCGATGTCCGTAAGGCCATCGGAGGCTCCGCTCGTATCCGAATAGCGGAGAGAATTCCCCCGGTACGTAAAAGACATCGGCGAGTTTCTGCGTTCGCCACCAGTCGTAGCTGCGGTTCTCCGGCCGGCGCAGCGCGCCGCTACCACCGTAGAAGTGATCCGTAGAAGCGATGAAGTCGAGTTCCGCGGCGTCGAGGGCGTAGCGGTACATATCCCACAACGTGCCGTCAAAGCCACCGTCTCCGCTGATCTCGGTATGACGGTGCAAGTCGCCCCAATAGAGCTGGTAGCGCTTCTCGCCGGCAGCGATTGACTGCCGCCGGTCGGTCCAGGCCGTCTTCTTGTACGGCCGGGCCGCTCGCGACGGAGCGACAGGGGCGAGTTCGGCCCGTGTGGCTTCGGCCGGATTGATCCGTGCTACGCGAATCTTCCCGACCGTCCGCTCGTCCTGCGTAGTCACGGCTCCGCCCGGCTCCCAACGATCGTCTGACGGGTACGCGATCCACGTCGCACCATCTGGAGCAACGGCCGTCGAAAGTCGCTGGTCATTGCTTCCGGCGCTGCCGTCCAGTCGTTCAGGGGCCGACCACTGCTCGCCCGAGTATGTCATTGCGTGAATGTTCCACGCAGCTGGGCGCTCTTTCATCCCCCCGCCGTCGTTGCGTGGGACCCAGCGGCGGAGGAACAGGCGCGGCGACCCGTTCGGATCGATGGTCATCTGCGGTATCTCGTACGACAGGGCGAATTCGTCCGTCATCGCGGTCTCGAGAGAGCCCTTCGGTTTCCATCGCTGCCCGCCGGAAAATGCCGCTACGCCGATTTTCTGGGAGTACCGCAGGCTGACCAGTTGACCGACCGACCGTTCCACGCTCCACGGCGCGGGCGTTCCCCAGTCGCCTCGCTCGCTCTCGCGATTCCAATAGGGCATGTCGAGCCCCCAGTTCGGACCCTGGTCGTCCCAGGCGATCCACGCCCGGCCCTCGCGATCGACGGCCACGGTCGCACGGGCCTCAAAGTTCGGAGAGTCGGTGATCGGGTGTTCCGGCGAGAGTACCCCCTCCTCGAGCACACGCAGGTAGACGTCGTAGTCCCCGTGGCGGTAGCTGTCGTACACGATGAACAGCCGGCCCTGCCCGTCCAGTGCGGCGTCTGGTTCCCAGTCGTTCGCCTCGTGCGTCGTGACCGCGGTGGCGACCGACCAGCGGTTCCCGTCGAAGCTCTTGAGGTAAATGTTGGCGTCGCCTGTCCTGAATGATTGCCAAACGAGGTGCAGGCGGCCAGTCGCGTCGGCGAGCAGCCGGTGATGCAGGTCCGGTTGCGGATCTCTCGTCAAGCGCTCGACCGGATTCCAGCGGCCCTCGTGCCAACTGCGGGCGTAGATGTCCACATTGCCGCTGACTTGCGCGCTCCATGCGACCCAAACCCGTCCGTTGGGCTGAATCGCGAGTGCTGTCTTGAGATAGTCGCCGACTCTGGGGCTCGCGACCATGGGCTCCTGCCAGATCTCGCCCGACATCCTCCGGATCATGATCTCATCAGAGCCGCGGCCGTCGTATTCCGCCCACGCCACCCAGAGGTCTCCATCGGGACCGACTGCAGCCGACGGCCAGTCGGCATGTTGATCCGGACTCGAAATCTCCTGCGGTTGTGCCTCCGAGGTGGCGACCAGGGCCACATGGACTCCGACAATGGCAAGGCCTGTCGCGATGCGGCGCATCAATCGCCCGGTACGAGGAGAGCTGAAACCTAGCATGGTTGAAACTGTTTTCCGTCCATGCATCGTAGCCTGTTGAATCGACGGCGTCTCAAGTTGCCAACCAACGCCGAAAAGTTTCTTGCCGACGGGGTTGACAGCTGCCGCATTCACTCTGTAACATAGAGTTTCTCTGATATACAGAGGACATAAGTAATCCAGAGTCAAGGAGGACTCGATGACCGACAATACTCAACTCAAGGAAGACATCGCGTTCGTTCGTGCCGCGACCGAGCGGTCGGAGGCGCCGTCCGTTCCTGCAATCTATCTCTTGTGGGCGTTGCTCGGAGGCGTTGGCTTCGCACTGGTCGATTTTGTCGACGACCTTTCGTGGATTGGCACCTACTGGCTCTTTGCGGGACCAACCGGATTCGTGCTCTCGGTTTGGTTCGGCATTCGCGCGAGCCGCAGCGCCGGCTTTAGGGATCGCCAGACTGGGGTACGCCAGGGCCTGCACTGGCTGGCGTTCATGGCTGCAGGCGTGCTTGGACTGGCACTCGTCCAGGCTGGGCAGCTGACGTGGGCTGGTTTCGGGTCTCTGTGGGTTCTGCTGCTCGGCCTGACCTATTTTTTCGGGGGCCTTTATCTCGAGCGGCGGATGATGCCTATCGGCGTTCTGATGGGTGGCGCGTACCTGGTCACGGTCTGGGTTCCGAGCTTCGGCTGGACTACTGCAGGTGCGGTGCTCGCTATCGCGCTCGTGACCGGAGCCTTTCTCGGAGCACCGAAGCGTGAAACGGCCAGCTGACCCCGAGGTGCCAGCTCTTGACGAGCTCGACCTTCTCAACGGCCTTCTTGAGCATCGCGTTCGTCTGGCGACTTGCGTCCTGCTTTCCAAGCACGACGCGATGTCCTTCACCAGTCTCAAACAGGTGCTTGGCGAGACGGACGGCAATCTCGGCGCGCATCTCCGCAAGCTCGAGGAGTCCGGTTACCTGGCTGTGGAGAAGACGTACCGCGACCGGCGGCCGGTAACTTGGTACCGGCTCAGCGAGAGCGGTCGGACCAGCCTGAAGCGGCACCTCTCGGTACTGACGAGGCTGATCGATCAAGCGATATAGAGTAGGAGTAATCTCCTGTTCCGCATCGGGTGGGCCCGAAGTGCGCTGTCCATGGAGCGAATGGTTCTCCCCCTGAGGGCAGGTGCACGGCAACAGCCTCCCCGGGGGCGAGGTCGCTTCGCTGTGTCAGGCCCAGTTCCGTGCCGGTCGACAAGTGCACCTAGACACGAACGGCGCAGAGCGTCTGTCACGTCGTGTTCTCGACCGTGCCGCCGAAGGCGCTTCGGGCCGGGTCGAGCGCCAGGATGAGCCGTGCTCCACGCCGCGTCTCGTCCCGAACGTCCCCGGGTCGGATGTATGCCCCCGCTTCCTCACCTTTGGACTTATGCTCACCATGACCCTCTTCTCGATCGTGCTCGCGCTCCTCGTCGAGCTGATCGGGAGCCCCGCCTCCATCTGGTTCTCCGCTTTGCCGTGCGGCAGGTTCGGGAAGCTCTGAGGCGGTTCCCGTCGGGTCGGCGTCCCCGGCAGGATCAAGTCCTATCGCTACGAAGGGGGGAAGTCTGCGAAGCCAGCCGTGGATCTCCCCTCAGATGTGTGCAATTTGTTGTGAAACAGAGGGATCGATCGACCAATCTGCGCACGAATAACGTGCCCCGCGATCCGCAGGTGCCCCAGCGGGGGCGAACCGTCGTGCCCGTCGCGAGCGTGCCGAATCCAATGGAACTAAAGGGCAACCCCGATCGATGGCCCATGGCTCCACGTCTCGGACTCCTCAACGCTTGACGATTCAGGCACTGTCGCTCTCTCGAACGACGCTACAAGTATTGGAACGTTTCATGCCGTCGGGGTGGGCGGCTCCCCGCTCATGATGTTTCGTTTGTCAGAAGTAAGCAATTCTCGTTGACATTGCCAAGGCCCCGCTGCCGCGTGCGCCCGCCCAGCCGCCGCTGACATTTCTGATTGAACGCCCGTCGGAGCGCGGTAAGAGCACAGACCTGGTGGCACAATCGGAACCGTACATTTGGAAATCCTAGCGGTCAGCAGCGTTGTTTGAGAGTAGCGACTAGACCCAATCTCCCCGGGTCAATTGCACCACGACATCAAGCGGAAAAGCTATCCCGTTCGCTGGCCTTTGTTTCGGTCCCAGCGGCAATCAATCAGACGGAGCCTTCGTGAGGTCGTACTCACGAACCAACACATCGGCCGGGAGGTTCCAGTTGCCTGACAAAGCGCGGATCATCGCCAGTGTCAGGGGGCGGTGGCGGTTTAGCACCTCGGAGGCGTGGGGCTGGGATCCAATCAGGGCGGCAAGGTCCCTCTGTCGCAGACCGCGGGCTTCCATCACATGTTCGATCGCTGAAATAGGATCCGGTGACTCGATTGGCCAGCGCTCGGATTCGTAAGCTTCGACGAGCGTGACGAGAACCTCGAGTTCATCGCCCTCGGGTGTGTCTGGGGGAGCGCACATCAGTCCATCGATAGCAGTCAAAGCCGCTTCGTAGTCCGCGTCGCACTTGATGGGCTTGATCCTCATGCTGAGCCCTCAGACCCGGGAGGCATCGATTCCGTCGTATTGGGCATGCGTCCCCACGAACCTGACAAATCCGATACGCCTCTGGTAGTCGAAGCGTACGACAAGCCGGTACCTGTTCCCGCCGATATTGAGTACGACCCGGTCCTTGCCAACGATGCTTGCATTTCTGTAGTCCGCCTTCACGGAACTTGGTGATGGCCACTCGGCCTTCGACGCGACCGCATACCAAGACTTGAGCGGTTGTTCTGCTCGGTGTTCGGTTTCCCAAAACGTGCGCAAAGTTCGCTTCGCGACAATCCGCACACCTGCAATCCAGTATATCCCAACATGGGATATTGGGAAAATTGGCCAGCCATCGCCTGCTAGAGGGCGGTCCACGGACTCGAGCGACATGGCGATGGAGCATTTCACGTGCGAAACCGTATCACTTGGGAGGCGAAAAGGGTCGCGATGCAAGCCGTAGATTGCGAGGATATGCCACGCCCTAAACAATGTGGCAAACAGGTTGCGTTGAGGACAGATACCGGACCGCATGCCGAAGTCCGATTCGGTGTGCAAGGCCTTTTGATCGTGCCCGCCTCAATGAGGAGGACAGGAATAGGCATGCCCGGCACCAAAGGAAACTGCGACGGTGCTGCAAATCGCTTGATCCATGCAAGGGAAAGAAACCCTTTCAGATTGACTGCGATTCCGAGGGTCGGCTACGCTCTGCAGGAATCGATGCTGATCCCATGACTCGCCCCACTCGCTTCGGACCCAGAGATTGGGTTCGCTCTGGCTGTGCTTGATTCCCGAGATTCGGATGAAGTGAGGCTGTGATGAAGAATCTTCGTGACGATTGGGCGTAAGGAGGAATGCTCGAATGCAACAAAGCCTATCAACAGTTCTATGGATCCCAGTCATCCTCTCTGCATGCGTTGTTTCTTCGGAGGGCCCTGAATTCAAGAAGATATCGGTCGAGGAATATTGAGACAAAGTATACGGCTCGTGGTTGGCTCAGTGCATCGGGAACATCTATGGGCTGCCCCATGAGAACCGATACATCGACGAGCCAGGACCCGAGACGTTTCCCTACGGCTATCGCCGAAATCTCGAGGCGCTCAAGCGGACGAACGGGGTCTTTTCGGATGACGACACAGACATCGAATACATGTACCTCCTGGCCATGGAAAAGCACGGGCCCGAGCCAACCCTGGCCCAGCTCGCCGCGATGTGGAGGTATCACGTGCGGAACCGCGTATGGCTGGCAAATCGAGCTGCAGTCGCAGCGATCAACCACGGCTTCACCCCTCCGGTCACTGGCGACAAGAAGCTGAATCCGCACTGGTTCCAGATCGACCCGCAACTGATCAACGAAATCTGGGCTGTCACAGCGCCTGGCATGGTGCGCTATGCGGCCTCGAAATCAGGGTGGGCGGCGAGAATCATGGATGACGACTGGGGAATCGAGCCGACTGTCTACTACGGTGCGATGTATGCGGCTGCATTCTTCGAACCAGACGTCTACGAACTCATCGACATCGGGGTCGCTGCGCTGCCCGAAGGCAGCCGTTTCGCCCGGACAGTCGAGGACATGAAGGCTCTGTTCCGGAAATACCCCGACGATTGGAAGCCTGCCCGCCGCGATATGGCAGAGAAGTACTACCACCGCGAGCCGCCCGAGTCGAAAACGATCTGGAATGCAAACCTGAATGCGGCCGCGGGCGTTCTCGCGCAACTTTATGGCGGAGGGGACTTTCGGAAGACGCTGGACCTGAGTTGCGCGATGGGTTTCGACGCTGACAACCAGGCAGCGACTTTGGCAGGCTTGCTTGGCGTGATACTCGGTAGTGAGGGCCTGCCAGAGGACCTGCTGTTTCCCGTTCCTGAATTGAACTGGAGCCAGCCGTTCAACGACTTCTACAAGAACGTGAGTCGCTACGACATGCCCGATGCCGGGCTGAAGGACATTGCGAATCGGGTGGCAGAGCAGGGAGAGAGGATTGTTCTCGGGAACGGAGGACGGCGGATCATCGAAGACGGAAAGGAGTCATATCTCGTCAACACGGAAGCGTCTTTCATGCCTCCGCTTGAGTTTCCGGCGGGCCCACCCCCGTACATCGAGATCGGTCAGGAGATTGAACACGAGTTGCCCGCGTTCGGCGGCCAGGCGCCGTTCCGCTGGACCTTGCGGAGTGGCGACCTCCCCGAGGGTCTTGGGATTTCAGACGGGAAACTGACCGGCGTGGCTTCATCGACCGGTGTTTTCCCGATTACCTTGCAATTGTCCGCGAGCGATCGCCAAGAGATCTCCAAGAGAGTGAAGCTGGTCGTTCGGGGGCCAAATCTGGCTCGGGCCGCGGTGAGCATCCTGAGCAGTGTTCGGAACACGGATACTGCCCGACGGGATGCGATGTGGTTGACCGTTCCGCGTTCGCTCTACGCCGGAGACGTCGAAATCATTCGAGATGGGAAACGCCTTGGCGACGGGTCAACGTTCTACAGCATTGAAGACCACGGAAGCCCGAAGCAGGACTTCTTCGGATTCGAGTGGAGCCAGCCACAACTCGTCGGCCTATTGGCGTACCACACGGGAGCCGTCGAGGAGACCGGCGGCTGGTTCACGTCCCTGAACGTCGAGCATCGAGACACCGACGGGAATTGGAAGGCGGCGGAAGGCTTGTTGATCAGCCCCCCCTTGCCTCCGGGCTCACTTCCCTTCAACAAGCCTCACTTTGTCGAATACCTGTTGGCCTTTCGACCGGTGACAACGACGGCGGTTCGCATCATCGGAGACGCCGGAGGAACGGCTCACTGGCGCCGCAGCCCAACATACTTCACTTCGATTACCGAGTTGAGCGCCCACGGCCCGTTACCAGGATACGAGCTTCTCAATCGCTAGCGTCCATCATCATCTATCTTGTCGGATATAGGCTTTGCAGCTTGATCCATCCGTCCTCCGTCCTGAACTGCCAACTGATCTCGATCCGTCCCGCCGCGTGCGCCGCTCGCTGGCCTCCACATGGCAGCGACCGGTTTGCGGGAGGCGGTGCTTCGCGCCACTGCGCCCTTGTGCCAAGCTGAATGCGATGTCGGCCGTGCCGATGCTCCGGTCCACGAGCGAGCCGCCTCCCAGCAAGCGCGGGCTCGAGCCGCTCCGCCGGGTCGCCGTTCTTGCTCTGGGGGTTGCGATTGCCTTCGCGGGGCTGGGTGCCCAGACTCCCGATCAAGTCCGCGAGATTGAGTTTGTTACCGATCCCATGAATCCACGCATTCGCCCGTACGAGAGCATCGTCGTTCGAATCGTCGCGTACGGCCTCGCCACGGACCAACCCGCCGGGCCCGTCAGGGTAGGCCTCCGGCGTGGGCCGGCTGCAATGCACTTGCGCGATGCCTCCCTGGGCTGGCTGTCGAAGCCTTTTCGATTCCAGGGTTTCCCGGGTCGCCCGGTTCGCGAGCGCCCACAAACCGGCTTCGAGGCACCGCTCTTTACCATGGCCGACCGCCAGTCGCGCCTGCAAGACGCCGTTCTCTTCACCGCGGCAGGTAAGGAAGGCGTGGCAGTGCTGTCCGCGACCCTCGAAGGAGTGACCGCCTCGCTGAACATCCGGGTCGATTCGGACGCCCCCCGGCTCATGCAGGAAGAACGGGTCACGTTCGGCCCCGAACCGCGGTCCACGGATCCGTACCGCCCGTTGGCCGAGCACTACGCCCCGTTCATCGCCCAGGGGACCTGGTACCAGCCCAAGTCCGACTACATCACAAGATTTGACATGGACGGCGACTGGCGCGGCGACAACAACTGGGTCAACGCGCCGCAGGGCAGCACCCAAGCCTATGTGTACTACGCCGTGATCGAGACCCACACCCACTGGTTCCTGATCTACAACTTTTTCCATCCTCGGGACTACTCGGACAAATGTGTTGTCGGGGCCTGTCACGAAAACGACAACGAGGGCATGATCCTGACAGTGGAAAGGGATGGGACCCCCACGGGGCGGCCCGTCGCCATGGAAACCCTTGCGCACAACAAGGTTTATTCGTACCGCGCGTCCTCCGACGTCACGGGGAACTTCCACGATCTCGAGGGCGAGGTGCAGTTCTTTGACGGTTCGCATCCGGTCGTGTTCGTGCATGCGGGCGGCCACGGCGTCTACGGACCGGGTCGGCATTCCGGCTACGTGTTTCCGGACGACCGGTTCCTGGAAGGGACGGGGGTGACCTATGTCTACAAGGGCGTCGCGGAACGGCCCCGGCATCCTGCGGACCGGATGGTCGGCTACGATCTGCTCCCGATCTATGACCACTGGTGGTTGCTCGCCCACGAGGGACAGGGTAGGCAGCAAGGCACATTCAGCTCCTACTATTCCTACCGACCGTACGGCGATCGCCCTGCGGCGCGGTACCCTTCCATCGCCGGTGCGTTCCACGGGCGGATGCACGGAGAGGACATGGCCAAGCCGTTCTGGGGGTGGCACGACAACGAAACCCGGGACAAGAAGGTACTAGCGACCGGCCAGTGGGCGCTTGATCCCGCGTACGCCGTAACCCGCAATCTGACCCTTCCGGGCCCCGTTTCCCTGCGCTACACCTTCAATCCCTACTTGTTGGATCCGGAGAGCGGGTCCGCAGCGCCGGAGTAATGCGGCCAACCGGCTGGCGTCTCCGCCTTCAAGCGCTGGATCCGTCGTCTTGGCAGGACAGGCGAGGGTAAGTCAGGGTACGAAGGGTGGGACAGCGAGCAGCCCTCCCGGCGGGCTCTCGTTTCCGTTCGCATCAATGGCCGTTACCTCGTATTCGTACGCCGTGCCCGAGGCTGCGGTGCCATCGCTGAACGAGGTTCCCGTCACGAGCGGCCCGAGTGCGGTCCCGCCGCGGAAAACGCGGTATCCGGCAACACCGTTTTCATCGACGGGCAGCCACGACAGTTCCACGGTGTCCGCCGTGCGCACAGCCCGCAAGCCACTTGGCGGAGGCGGCGGAAACGTGTCGATGGGTGTGACGGAAACCGTTTCCGAGAGCGGGCCCTCGATCCACCCGGCGTCCGACATCCTGTACGGTCGCAGTCGATATCGGTGAAGATCGCCCCACGCGGCCGTTCGGTCCAGAAACGACTCGGAGGCCAACCGCCCCAGAGTCTCGAACGCGCCTTCCTCGGAACCTGCCCGCTCGATCGCGTACTCCTCGGCAAGGTCGGCTGGATGCCACGTGAGAGCCACGCCCTGCGCGGTCACGGCGGGTTCCCGCAGGCGAGGTGCGCCTGGGGGCTGCAACGGCTGGATCGGGACCTGGTTCGAATAGCCGCCGTCGCGACCGGCCCGGTTCCAGGCCGTGATCACCAGGATCGCTGGCTGTCCCAGTTTCCAGGCGTTCAGTGGAGAGCGCAGTTCCAGGCGGTCGCCGGGCTCGCTGTCGGCGAAGGCCGGCGCCTCCAGGGTCGCGACCTGCCGGCGGTGATCGTCGATCGTGTCGCGCCCGAGTTCCGCGGGAATACTCGGCACGTCCACAGCCCATAGCGTGAAGCCGCTCATGTCCCGGGCGATCTCGCCTTCTGTCGTTGTCACCGGCCAGGTCCAGGAGAGATCAATCCCGTCGCTGACCTGTCGAGCGGACAGGTCGTGAACCGGATTCGGCAGATTCTCAAGAGGCGGGCGCGGATCGCCGATCGCCCCGCAGGCACAGAGAGCCGCCGCCAGCCCGCAGAGAGTAGCGCCGCGATGGAAACCTCGCGTATCTCTCTCCCTGTCGGGCATGCCTTTAAAGGATGTAGCGGCTGAGATCCTGGTCCTTGACGATTGACGCGAGCTGCTCACTCACGTAGCCGGCGTCGACCTTGACCGTCTTCACGTTCATGTCCGGCGCATCGAAGGAGATCTTGTCGAGCAGCTTCTCCATGACCGTGTGCAACCGGCGGGCTCCGATGTCCTCCGTTTGCTCGTTGACCAGCATTGCTGTCCTGGCGATTTCCTCCACCGCGTCCTGGGTGAAGTCCAGTCGCACGCCCTCGGTTTCAAGCAGTGCGACATATTGCTTCGTGAGTGCGTTCTTTGGCTCGGTCAGGATCCGGATGAAATCATCCTTGGTCAGGGACTTGAGCTCGACGCGGATCGGGAAGCGGCCCTGCATTTCCGGGATCATGTCGCTCGGCTTGGAGACATGGAACGCCCCGGCGGCGATGAAGAGGATGTGGTCGGTGCGGACCATTCCGTGGCGGGTGTTGACCGTCGTGCCCTCCACGATGGGTAGCAGGTCCCGCTGCACGCCTTCGCGGCTCACCTCGGGGCCGCCGCGCGCGACCTCCCGCCCGGAGATCTTGTCCATCTCGTCGAGAAACACGATTCCGGACTGCTCGGTCCGTTCCACCGCCATGCGAGTGATCTGCTCCATGTCGACGAGCTTGTGTTCCTCTTCCTGAGTTAAGGTGTCCAGCGCTTCGAAAACCGTCATCTTGCGCCGTCGCTTCTGGCCGCCGAAGATCCCGGGCAACATCTCCTTGATGTTGATGTCCATCTCCTCGACGCCCTGATTGGTGATGATCTCGATCGGGTTGCCCCGGTTTTGCGTCTCGATTTCAACCATGCGGTCGTCGAGCTTGCCGTCGCGCAGTTGCTTGCGCAGCTTTTCGCGGGTCTTGGCGGTCGTGTCCTGAGAGCCTTCCTCATCGGTCTTTTGGGGAGGCATCAGGATTTCGAGAAGACGTTCCTCGGCGTTCTCCTCGGCCCGTTCCCCGACCAGCAAGATCTTCTCTTCGCGAAGCAACTCGATCGCCATCTCGACGAGGTCCCTGATCATCGAGTCCACGTCCCGTCCGACGTAGCCGACCTCGGTGAACTTGGTCGCCTCGATCTTGACGAATGGCGAGTTGGACAGTCTGGCCAGGCGACGGGCCACTTCTGTCTTGCCGACGCCGGTTGGGCCCATCATCAGGATGTTCTTGGGCATGACCTCCTCGGCCATTTCCGGATTCAGCCGCTGGCGGCGGACGCGGTTGCGCAGCGCCACGGCGACAGCCCGCTTTGCCTCGCCCTGTCCGACGACATGCTTGTCGAGCTCTTCCACGATTTCGCGCGGTGTGAGCTCATCGAGCGTTGGGGAATCGGTGTCGGAGTTGCCCGGAAGGTAGATCACCATGGGGTCAGTCCAGTTCTTCGAAGGCGATGTTCGAGTTGGTGTAAATGCAGATATCTGAGGCGACCTTCATGGCGGCCTCGGCCACTTCCCGGGCGCCGAGTTCCGTGTGCTGCAGCAAGGCACTCGCGGCGGCGACGGCGTAGGAGCCGCCAGACCCCACCGCGGCGACATTGTCGTCCGGTTCGATCACGTCTCCGGTCCCGCTCAGGAGCAGGGTCGCGTTCGTGTCGGCGACCAGCAGCAGGGCCTCGAGGTGCCTGATTGTCTTGTCCATGCGCCAGTCCTTTGACAGTTCGACGGCCGCGCGACTGAGATTGCCGCTGTAGGCCTGCAGCTTTTCCTCGAAGCGGGTGAACAGGGAGATTGCGTCCGCCGTGGAACCGGCAAAGCCCGCCAGCACCTTTCCGTCATGCAGGAGACGGACCTTTCTCGCGGAGGACTTCATTACCTCCGAGCCCATCGTGACTTGGCCATCGCCTGCCATCGTGACCTTGCCATTGCGGCGAACGCACAGCACGGTTGTCGAACGAATCTGGGGATGGGCAGCCATCGGCCTCCGAAGGCGGAAATTCCATTATAGGTAGAACCGCCTCCGCTGGATTCCGGATCGCTGGCCGAGTCGCCCCCCGTCAGTCCTTGCGCGTCCAGGAGTACTCGGCCGGATCGAACCGGTAGGCCGACTTGAGCGGAGCCGGGGAGGCGTCGTGGGTCGGCAGCAGCTGGCGCAGCGTCCGCTTGACCGCCCGCAGGCTGTCCGAGGAGGCGAGGTTCACGTGTTCGGCCGGGTCGGACTCCCGGTCGTAGAGCTCTTCAGTGCCGTCCCGATAGCGGATGTACAGCCATTTCCCGCGGCGAACGGCGTGATTGCCCTCAAGGTACGTCATTCCCGCGTGGCGGGCCGGTTCCGATCTTGGGTCTTCCAGCAGTCCCCGCAGGCTCGTGCCTTCCAGTTCCGGGCGCTGCGGGAGTCCCGCGAGGTCGAGCAGCGTGGGATATACGTCCAGCAGGCTGACAGGACGGTCGCATATCGTGCCGGCTTCGATTCCGGGACCGCGGACGATGAGCGGCACATGCGTCGAGCGCTCCCACAGCGTCGACTTGTACCAATGATTCTTCTCGCCGAGGTGGAAGCCGTGGTCGGAAGCGAACAGGACGACGGTGTTGTCGGCATGGGCGCTGGCGTCGAGCGCGTCGACCAAGCGCCCCACGAGCCCGTCGGCGAACGCGATGTTGGCTGCGTAAGCCGCCACGGCCTCCCGCCATTTCCCGGTCTCGCGCAGCAACTGGAAGACCTCGGCCCCCCGGTCGGCCAGGCGGCGCCCTTCCGCCGGGATATCGTCCAGGTCGTCCGACGGCACAATCGGCAGCATGACTTCTTCGACAGGGAACTGCTCGAAGTAGGGAGCTGGGGCGTACCACGGCAAATGGGGGTGGAAGAGTCCCACGACTAGGAAGAACGGCCGGGAACGCGCCTCATGCAGGAACGCCTCGGCGCGGGCAACGGACAGAACGTCCCCGTATTCCTGCTCCGCGATGGCAAGCGCTCCCCAGTCCAGCTCGTGGCGAAACGGTTCGACGCCAGCCAGCGGATGCCCGGGCGGGGCGGAGCTCGGGTCGATACCGGGGTAGGCGCTTCCCCGGCGGTCCCACGGATCGTCGAACTGGAGCGGGAAGTACTCGTCCCAGAGGTCCGGCGGATTGAATCCGGCAGTGTGATGGAACACTTTGCCGGCACCTGCGACCGTGTAGCCGGCCAGGCGGAATGCCTCCGGCAGCGTCACGGCATCGGGCAGGTGTGGCCGCCACCAGTGACCGTTGTCGTAGATTCCGGTTGTCGAGGGACGCAGCCCTAGCAGGATCGCCGTGCGGGAGGGGTTGCACTTCGGCGAGGCCGCGTACGCTTCCCGAAAGAGCGCCCCTTCCAGAGCCAGCCGGTCGATTTGCGGCGTGCGGGCCGTCGGCCAAGTGTCGAGTGCCCCCACCCAGTCATTGAGGTCGTCGGCGAGGATCACGAGTACGTTCGGGCGGTTCGCGGCGCAAGCCGGCGAAAGGGCAACGAGCGCGAGCGTGACGAGGGCGACGGTCTTCACTGCGGTGTCAAGGCGAGTGTACAGGACGTTCCGTTTCCACGGCGGCGGGTTGGACGGCAAGCGGACCGATTCGGATCCTCGGTATTGCGGTAGGATGATGTTTCGCTCATGGCCGGGGAACGTAGCGGCGGGCGTCAGGATCCGGTGATTCCGGACCGGATGTTCTTTCGGATCGGGGACGTCAGCGCACTGGTGGGCGTGGAATCCCACGTGCTGCGATTCTGGGAAAGCGAGTTCCCGTCTCTCACCCCCCGCAAGACAAACAGTGGCCAGCGTCAGTACCGGCGCAAGGATGTCGAAACCGTCATCGCCATCAAGCGGCTGCTCTATGACGAGGGCTACACGATTGCCGGAGCCCGCCGAGCGCTCCGTTCGAAGCGCGAGCCCAGCGACCAAGCCTTGAAGGACCAGAACTCCGCCGGCCCGGCTGAGCGCGCCCCGACGGCATCGCCGGAGGCTCTCCAGGAGATCCGCGCAAAGCTGACGCAGATCCTGGAACTGCTGGGGCCCTCGCGCTGAAGGCGTCCGCGGCTCAAACGGCCAGCGTCATCAACGCTTCGTCTCGCGACACCTCGCGATAGTGGGTGTCGCGTTCCACCGGCTCCCGTCCCGCGTGGCGGATGAGTCGGATCAGTTGGTCCCGTCGGAGCGCTTGGGGCGTCTTGGCGCCCGCGTCGTGGTAGATCTTCTCCTCCACGACTGTCCCGTCAAGGTCATCCGCCCCGAAGCGCTGGGCGACCTGGGCGATCTTGGGCGTCATCATGACCCAGTACGCCTTGATGTGGGGGAAATTGTCGAGCAGCAGCCGGGCGACGGCGACAGCCTTGATGTCCTGGAATCCCGAGGTCATGGGCAAGTGGCTCATCGGCGTGTTCTCTGGATGGAACGCCAGGGGGATGTAGGTCTGGAAACCGCCCGTGTCGTCCTGCAGTGCCCGCAGACGCATCAGGTGGTCGACGCGGTCCTCATGGGTTTCGATGTGCCCGTACAGCATCGTGGCGTTGGACTTCAGCCCTAGCTGGTGTGCCGTGCGAGCGGTCTCGATCCACTCGTTCCCGTCAATCTTGTGATCGCAGATGATACGCCGCACCCGTTCCGAGAAGATCTCCGCGCCGCCGCCGGGCAGTGAATCCACGCCGGCATCGCGGAGCTGTTCGAGAGTCTCGCGGATCGACAGCTTCTCGCGCCGGGCCAGGTAGCCGATCTCGACCATCGTCAGCGCCTTGAGGTGAACCTTGGGGAATCTCTCTTTCAGCCCGCGAAACATCTGGGCGAACCAGTCGATTCCGAGTTCCGGGTGGAGTCCGCCGACGACATGGAACTCAGAGACCTCTTCGGTATAGCCCACTCCCGCGGTGTGCCAGACCTGCTCCAGCGACATCGTGTACGCCGACGGGTTGCGCTTCTGCTTCCCGAAGGCGCAAAGCTTGCAGGCCGCCACGCAGACGTCGGTGGGATTGAGGTGGCGGTTGACGTTGAAATAGGTCTTGTTGCCGTTGAGGCGCTCGCGCACGGCGTTGGCGAGGTAGCCCAGCGTCAGCAGGTCGCTCGTGCGGTACAGGGCAACGCCGTCCTCGAAGGACAGCCTCTGGCCCGCCAAAACCTTATCGGCGATCGGGGCCAGTTTCGTATCGGCGATCCGCGGAACCAAGGGCTCCTCCGGATCCCAAGATACCATGCCGAACGGGCCCGGAATTCTACGCTGCGAGTGCTTTCCGGGCATCCCGCATGCTCCTCGGGACCGCCCGGGAGCATGCGGGAGCACCCGTCCGGGAGCGACCCGGACCTACCGCCGCTCCTCCTCGAGTTGCCTCAGGTACAGCGATTCCAGTCTCTCCACCGCCGCCAGGAAGCCTTCCGGGTCGACGAACGTGTCGGGGTCGTACGCCTGGCCCGGGCGGTATTTTTCGTGCAGCCCGTACTGCGAGCCATGGGCAGACACCCAGATGTCGATCTGCATCGCATTCTGCCGCCGGAACGTCTTCGCAAAGTCTTCTGCGACCCCTGGATAGGTTGGATCGACGACCAGCTTCTTGCCCCGGTTGATCGTTCCCATGTTCGCGATCACGACCCTGAATTCCCGGTCGTCCTCACGTACCGTCATGGAGTAGCTGGAGCTTCCGGCTGTGTGGCCCGGCGTCTCGATCACGGTCAGCCGGGTCGATCCGAGCTCGATCACCTCGCCGTCAGAGAGGACCCTGTCCACGGCCACGGGCTGGAAAGAAACCCTGCCCCCGAAGTGGGGGTCGCTGAAGCCGCCGTCCTCGAGCACCGGGGCGTCACCGGCGGTGGCCCACATCTCGGCTCCGGCGATTTGCTTGATTTCGGCGAGCGCCGCGGTGTGGTCCCAGTGCGCTTGCATCGTGAGCAGGATCTTGATGTCTTCGAGCCGGAATCCGAGCGACTCGATGTTGTCACGGATTGACGCTGTCGAGTCTTCCAGCGCGGTATTGATCAGGATGTGGCCGTCTTCGGAAGTGACCAGGAACACTCCCAGGTCGTACGTGCCGACGGCGTAGAGGTTGCCGACTACGCGATGAGCGGGAAACGGTCGTGTCCAGCCTTCCGGCTGCGCTCCGAGTGGCAGGACTGAAACGGCAAGAAGGCAGGCTGTGGCCAAAGCGCGCATGCTGTCTAGTATCGCGATTTTCCTATCGAAAGCTGCTGGTTTCCGCCCGGGCTATCGTTGGACCCGCCGGTCACCCTGGTGGTCATCCGCGTCAGGACACCAACCACAGGTCCGCGGCCCAGGACGCGAAGAAAAGTACGCTCACCCAGCCGTTGATCGCGAAGAACGCCGCGTCGACCCGGGACATGTCGTCCGAGCGCACGAGTGATTGCTCGTAGACCAGCAAGGCCGCCACCACCGCGATCCCGGCCATGGCCACGAGGCCGAGGCCCATTGCCCGCCAGGCGGCCGCAAGCAGAGCGATCATGCCGGCGTGGAAGATCCGTGATACCAGCAGGGCTTTCGCGATGCCAAACCGGGCAGGCAGGGAATGCAGACCGGCCGATCGGTCGAACTCGACATCCTGGCACGAATAGATGATGTCGAATCCGGCCGTCCACAGCGTCACGGCCGCCGAGAGCAGCAAGATGGCCGGATCGATCGTGCCGCGAATCGCGATCCACGCCGCCGCGGGCGCAATTCCGAGAACCGCTCCCAGCACGAGATGCGAAAGCGCCGTGAAGCGTTTGGTGAAGGAATAGCCGAGGGCGATGGCGAGGGCCAGTGGGCTCAACTTCAGGCAGAGCGGGTTGAGCTGTGCCGCCGCCGCGACGAACGCCACCGATGCCAGTGCCACAAACGCGGCGGCGAACCGCTTCGAGAGCGCCCCGGCCGGCAGCGCCCGACCGGATGTCCGCGGATTCCTGGCGTCGATCGGTGCGTCGAGCAGCCTGTTGAAAGCCATTGCCGCCGATCGCGCCGCCACCATGGCGACGATGATCCAACCGAACTTCCAGGCGATCTCGCCGGATTGCGGCTCAGTGCCCCGCAACGCGAGCAACGCGCCCGTCAGCGCGAACGGCAGCGCGAAAATCGAATGCTGGAACTTGATCGCTTCGAGGACTTGCCCTGTCTGCCGGACCAGACCGTTCATTGATCGATTCCGAGCAGGACCGACAGCGCCCGGCCCCGGTCCGGCTGGCGCATGAGGCTTTCCCCGACCAGGAATCCCTGGTAGCCCGCGTCCATCAGCTTCGCCAGGTCGTCCGGCGCGCGGATTCCGCTCTCGCTGATGCGCAGGATTCCTTCCGGAAATCGACCGGCCAGGTCCAGCGAGGTGTTCAGGGATACTTCCATGGTCTTGAGATTGCGGTTGTTGACCCCCACGAAGTCTGCGCCGGCCCTTAGCGCCCGTTCGAGCTCGTCGGCGTCGTGCACTTCCACCAAGGCATCGAGGCTCAACTCGCCGGCCGCCGCGAGCAGTTCGGACAACTCCGTGTCCTCGAGCACCGCCACGATCAGCAAGACGCAGTCCGCCGAGTGGGCCGAGGCCTGCAGGAGGTGATAGCGGTCCAGCGTGAAGTCCTTTCGCAGCACCGGCAGGGAAGTGGCCGTCCGCGCCGCGACCAAGTGGTCGAGCGAGCCCTGGAAGAACTGCTTGTCTGTCAAGACGGACAGACCCGCCGCCCCTGCTTTTTGATAGCCCCTGGCAATTGCCGCCGGGTCGAAGTCGTCCGCGATCAGACCTGCCGACGGCGAGGCCTTCTTGATTTCCGCGATGACTGCCGGCCTCTTGGACGCGACCGCCTCCCGGAAGCCGCGGCGCGCCGGAAGGGATCTGCGCTCCAGGTCCTCCTGCTTGACCAGCGTACGCTCCGAGACCAGTTCCGCCCGCTTTCGCACGACGATCTGCTCCAGGACCGTCAAGTCGCGTGCTGGCATCACATGTACAATCCGCCGCTGACGTTGAGCACGTGCCCGGTGATGTAGCCGGACTCCTCGCTCGCCAGGAAGCAGACAGCCCCCGCGATCTCGTCGAGTTGCCCCATGCGGCCCAGAGGCACTTGGGAGAGGATCCTCGCCCGCGCCTCGTCATCCAGCTCTCCCGTCATGGCGGTGTCCACGAATCCCGGCGCCACGGCGTTGACCGTGACGTTGCGGGCGGCGAGCTCAAGCGCGAGCGACTTGGTCAGTCCGATGATGCCCGCCTTGGAAGCCACGTAGTTCACCTGGCCGGGGTTGCCGGATAGCGCGACAACGGAGGCGACATTGACAATCCGGCCCCAGCGCTTGCGGACCATGTTCCGCATGAAGGCCCGGGCACAGCGGAAACTCCCGGTGAGATTGGTGTCGAGAACGCGTTGCCAATCATCGTCCCGCATGCGCATCGCCAAGCCGTCGCCGGTGATTCCGGCGTTGTTGACGAGGATATCGATGGACTTGCCGTGGCTGGCCGCGACCGCGTCGATCGAGGCCTGGTCTTGCACGTCAAGCTGCACCGCGTCGGCATTCCCTCCGTCGGCGCGGATCTCCTCGACCAGCGCGGACAGCTTGTCGGCCTGGCGCGCTCCCGCGACTACGTGCGCTCCCCTGGAAGCCAGCGCCTTGGCGCAGGCCCTGCCTATCCCTTGGCTTGCGCCGGTAACGAGGGCGACACGATCCGTCATGCTGCGATCTCCTCCACGCTCTTGACATCATGCGTGCTGCTACCTGGGAGCGTGCGGTCGATAGCTCGCAGCAAGCCGGTAAGCACGCGTCCCGGGCCGACTTCCACAAACCGCGAGACGTTGCGGGACGCCAGACGCTGCACGCTGCGCGCCCAGAGTACCGGGTTCGGAATCTGCTGCTTGAGCCCTTCCCGCGCTTCCGTGCCGGTGGTGATCTCGCAGGCCTCCCAATTGTTGACGAGAGGGACTTGCAGGTCCTTGAAATCCGCGCCGTCCAGGTCCGCGGCCATCGCGTCGCGGGCGGGTTCCATCAAGGCGCAATGGAACGGCGCGCTCACTTCGAGCAGGACCGCGCGCCGCGCTCCCGCCTCCCTTGCGGCCTGGACAGCCCTACCGACGGCTTCGGCATGACCGGCTATGACGATCTGCGTCGGAGAGTTGAGGTTGGCCGGCGAGACCACCTGGCCTTGCGCCACGGAATTGCACACCTGCTCGGCCATTTCCGCGCTGATGCCCAGGAGGGCCGCCATCGCGCCCACGCCCGCGGGAACGGCCTCTTGCATGCACCGGCCCCGCTTGCGCACCAGACGCACCGCGTCTTGAAATCCGATGGAACCGGCCGCCACCAGGGCGGAGTATTCTCCGAGGCTGTGCCCGGCGACATAGTCCGGCTGGATCCCTTTCTCGCGCAGAACTGCAAGGGTGGCGATCGATACCGTCAGAATCGCCGGCTGGGTGTTCTCCGTCAGCTTCAGAGCGTCGGCTGGCCCTTCGAAGCACAGCCGTGACAGCGGGAAGCCGAGGGCTTCGTCGGCTTGATCGAAGACCGCCCGTGCCGCGGGATTCCGCTCCGCCAGTTCGCGGCCCATGCCGGGTACCTGCGAGCCCTGTCCGGGAAACAAGAACGCGGTCACGGGCATGGGCGGGCCGCCAAGATTCGAGTGTACCAACAGGTCGCCCAGCGCTTCGCGCGACCGAGGGGGTGCGAGAATCGGACCAATGCGCACGACTGTCCGGATCGAGAAGCTCGTCTACGGCGGAGCTGGGTTGGCCCGGCACGAGGGGCAGACCATGTTCGTGCCGTTTGTCCTGCCTGGAGAGCAGGTCGAGGTCGACGTTTCCGCCGGCAAAGCGGTGTCGCGGGGCGCACCCGCTGCCTGGGTGGAGCGGTCGCCCGGACGCGCGGAGCCGCCCTGCCCGGTGTTTGCGCGCTGCGGAGGGTGCCATTACCAGCACATTCCGTACGAGCATCAGGGCGAGTTCAAACAGGAGATATTGCGCGAGACCCTGCGCAGGATCGGTGGATTGCAGTGGAACGACGACATTCCCGTCGTTTCCGCCGAGCCCTGGGGCTATCGGAATCGGTCGCAGCTCCGCTTCGCCTCGCTGAACGGAACGGTGCAAACAGGCTTCTTCGCTGCCGGGTCCCATCGACTGGTCGCCGCGGACGAGTGCGCCGTCAATTCCCCGGCCCTGAACCGGGCACACCGGGTCATCGCCGAGATGGCGGCCGACCGCAGATTTCCGAGGGCGCTGCGACAGCTTGAGCTCGTCACGAACGAGAGCCAGTTGCAGATCAACCTGCCGAGGCGTCCAGGCCCGATGCCGGGACGGTTCTGGCGGTGGTGCTCCGAGCGCCTCGGAGTGGATCGGCCTGGAGCGCCGATCACCTTCGAGTCCCGCGGAGATCGTTTCCGTGTCAGCGGGCGCTCGTTCTTCCAGGTGAACCGCCACCTTGTCGGGAGCCTGGCCGAACAAGCGATCGGCGCGGCCAAGGGTGCGCTTGCGTTGGATCTCTATTGCGGCGTGGGGCTGCTGACGGTACCGCTCGCCCGCCGCTTTTCCGCGGTCGTGGGAGTTGATTCCGGCCCTTCGGCGACACGCGACCTGCACGCAAACGCTCAGAAGGCGGGCCTGCCGGTGCGCGCTGTGCAAATGGATGTCTTGGAGTTCCTGCGCGGGTACGGGGAAACACCTGACTTGATCGTGGCCGATCCGCCTCGCGCGGGGTTGGGAGACGCCGTGGTTGAACAGCTCCAGCGCATCGGTGCGCCCCGGCTTCGGCTGGTTTCCTGCGATCCGGCGACCTTGGCGCGAGACTTGAAAGGGCTCCTCGCTGGCGGTTACGAGGTGGAGACCTTGGCGCTGGTCGATCTATTTCCCCAAACCTACCATGTCGAGACAGTCGCCGCGTTGCGGTGCCGGTGAGAGCGCCTTGACCTGGTCATACCGCGGAGCGGCTGACCGGTTCGAGGTGCCCGGCCGTGCCGAAGTCTGGGGAACTGTCAAAGCCAGCACCGGCCGTGGGCTCGCGACAGGCGACATCCGCCTCGACGGTGACGTCGATCTGGTGGTTGCGAACTGCCACGGCCCGGCCCGCACGTACCTGCACCGGACCGAGGGCGATCCATGGCCGCGAATCAATTTGGCAGGTTCCGGTGGCAATACCGCCGGATTCGGCTCGCGCGTCAGACCATGTGGCGACGACGGCACATGCACCTGGAGGCGAATCCATCGCGACAGCGGCTACTTGAGTCTCAGCGAGCCTGTCGCATTCCTCGGGCTCAGAGACAGTGCCACACCCATCGATATCGAGGCCGATCGGGATGAAGGAGGGAGAGAACGCTTCGCCATCAACGCTACAGGAACGAAGCTCGCATTGGTTCGTGGTGAGGGGACCGCGCTCCATTGACACCCGGACTCCAGCAGCCCGGAGACTAACCGACCACCAGTTCAAGTCATAGTGTCGGCCACAGCAGCCAGTGGCGCTGCCCGACTCCCGGCCCCCTGCGAAGATCTGGTGTCCAAACAATCAAGAGGTGCTCAGTTGTCCCGCAGGAGCCCGAGCAACTCGTCAGCGGACATCTTTCCGCTCAGGTCCGTTCCCGCAAGGAGATTGTCGGCAAGATCCCGCTTCGAGCGGTGCAAATCGACGATCTTCTCCTCGATGCTGTCTTTCATAACCAACCGGTAGATGGTCACGGGCCGGGTCTGGCCGATGCGGTGGGCGCGGTCGGACGCCTGATCTTCGACTGCGGGATTCCACCACGGATCCAGGTGAACGACATAGTCGGCTGCGGTCAAGTTCAGGCCCTGTCCTCCCGCCCGCAGGCTAATGAGAAACAAGCTGCCGCTGCCTGCCTGGAAGGCATCGACTTCTTGCTTCCGCTTCCTGGATGGAGTACTACCGTCCAGGTAGCGGTAATCGATCTTGCGTCGGTCCAACTCCCCTCGCACGATCTCCAAGTGGCTCACGAACTGGCTGAACACCAGTGCCTTGTGCCGGTTCTCCATCAGCTCTTCGATGGTTTCGAGGAACGTCTCCAGCTTGGAACCCTCGATCTTCGCCTCAGGCATGACGAGCCTTGGATGGCAGCAAGCCCGGCGTAGCCTTGTGATCTCGGCGAGGACCTTCAAGTGCCGCGGCGTCTTGGCCTCGGCGTCCGAATCCGACTCTAGCTTCTCAACGGCCCGCTGCCTCATCGCCTCATAGAGCGCCCTCTCCTCACGACTCATCTCGATCCGCAGTGTGATCTCAGTCCTGGCGGGAAGCTCGTCTAGTACGGCCGACTTCGTCCGACGCAGGATGAACGGCTGGATCAAGCGCCTCAGCCGGGCCTTCGCGGACTGGCTGCCCGACTGGTGGATCGGGCTCGCGAAATTCTTCGCGAAGGAATCAGCAGTCCCCAGCAATCCTGGGTTGATGAAGTTGAACAGGTTGTGGAGTTCGCCAAGATGGTTCTCGATCGGAGTTCCCGTGGTAATCATGCGGAAGTCGCCCGCCAACCTCATCGCCGCCCGCGAGCGCATGGTCTCGCGGTTCTTGATGGCCTGGGCCTCGTCGAGGACGATCGTGGACCACTGGACACCAGCCAGGTCATCCGCTTCCTGGTGTAGCAAGCCGTAACTGCAGACAACGACATCGAAGGGGCCCGCGTGCTCCAGCATCCGCTGACGGTTGCCGGGTCCGAACAGCCGACAGTTGAGCGTGGGAGAGAAGCGGTGCGCTTCGTCGATCCAGTTCGGGCAGACGGACGTAGGCGCGACGACCAGCGTCGGTCCGGATGGAGCCCTCGACAGCGCCACGGCCAGCGCTTGAATCGTCTTGCCAAGACCCATGTCGTCCGCCAGACATGCTCCGGCACCCCATTCGGCGAGACGGGTCGCCCACTTGAATCCTTCGACCTGGTACTCCCGCAGGTCGGCTTGGAGAGTGGAGGGAACGTCCGGGTCCAGCGACTGAGCATCGCGGAAGCGCTGGATCTGCTTGGCCCAGGCGGCGTCGGAATCCACGGAGCCCGCATCTTCGACGATGGACTCCAGTGCATGGGCCCGCGAAGCGTGTAACCGCAATTGCTTCCCCTGTCGGTCGACGAGAGCGGTCAAGTCCTCGACGCGCTGCCGGAACCGGTCTGTAAGCGCGAGGAACTCGTTGTTCTTGAGAGGCAGGAAACGCCCGGTGGCGCTCTCCATCAGATCCAGCACCTGTCGCAACGTCAGGACCAGTCCCGAGTCCAGCTCGACCTTCCCTTCGATGCCGAACCAGTCCCGGTGGCGACGGATTCTTAGCGCGAGCCGGTCCGTGTTCGCACTGTCATGAACCTTCAGCTTCTCGCCTTCGGGCCACGACACCTTGACGGCATCGCCCAGCAAGCGCAACTCCTCCAGCAACTCTAGGCTCGATTGGGGATCCGGAAGAATCCAAGCCGTGCCATTCCAGCCCGACGCGGAGAGAGACGGACAAGCGGACGCTACGGCTTCAAACCGTCGTGTCTCGTCCGCCAAATCGCGCTGTGCCCGCGCACCCTTGCCGTCGACGTATGCGAAAACCGTCACGCCGCCGTGGCCCGGGGACAACGATGGACCCTCGTCTCCCAGTGGCCGCACAGCCGGCTCGACCTGAAGGCCGTCCTCGAAAGGGGTGAGGCGAAACTGGGGTGTGGTGTCCGCGGCCACCTCGGTCGATCCAGTGTCGGCGGCGGCGAGGTCGGAATGCACGGTGAGGAGGCTGCTGACAGAATGGATGGCCGGGCCGATCTTGTGGCTCATGTCCGACGGGACACCCAGCCCATCCGATCCGAGCACCTCCGCAATCTCCCGGTGCTGGCGGTCGAAGACGGAGACAACCAGGCGCGTCTCCGATTGGAACTCAATCACGGTATCCCCGGAATCCGGCGGCTCCGGGACGAGCCTCATACGAACTACGCCCCCCTCGGTCGTCACCCGCAGTTGCGGGTCAGACCGAACGATTTCCACCTTCTTCGTAGGGGTGTCTTGTCGATAGACTTGGGGGTGCCCGACGAGAGCTTGGAACGCCGCATTGTAGTCGAGGTAGTATACCGGGGCGTATCGCAGGTACTGCTCGGACTGAATCGCCGCGCAGACCTTGAAGTCCTGCGGCGATAGAAACTCCACGTTCGTCCGAGTGTGGAGGCGCTTGAGCCCGACCGACCTTCCCTTGGACCACTTCCCCGTCTTGCTCAACTTCTGTTCAACCGGTTCGATAGCCGGTCCTGCGTCCGACAGCGAGACGCGCCAAACCAACCTCGACTCGGAGACGCGCTTGGGTTTGGCGGCAAAGGATTCGGCTGTCATGCGCTCCAGCGCAGCCAGACCTCGTTCCCACGAACTGACTGTCTTCAGAGAGTTCAGCAGTGCATCCGTGCCCAAGGCGTCGACCGGTTCGTCATCAGGGAAGAGGTTCTGGCTGGCTGGCACCACCCGCCGGCCAATGCGGCGAAACTCCAAGGCCACCCATCTGTACCCGGCACGGCTGGCACGGGTCTCCAGCGCCCTGATCTCCTGATAGGAATCTTGCGCGGCCGCATCATCGCACCAACAGAAAACGATGTAGACCACGAGTGCATCCAGGGGGGCCAACTCGGAAACCCTCAATCTGTCGATGTCGCCGACCGTCGACTTCGCGATCTCGACTTTGCCCTCGGCTAGGTGAATCGCGCACCGCAGCGCCTTGTGCAGCGGCGTGGCCACTTCTTCCCGCAACGCACTGTCGACGTACTTGGTCGCGGCTGCCAGGCGGGATCTGTCTCCGGTGCTGATTAGCGCGAACACATAGAGGGGACCAAACAACCCTGACAGCACTAGATCCCGTTTGCGCTCGATCTTCCTGAGTGTGGCAAGTGCGTCTTCGAAGTGGGTGATCGCGGCTTCGCGTTGTCCTCGAACCGAGAAGAGCCATCCCCGGTACAGCTCGCACACTGAGTTCGTGTTGCCGTGCAACCACTTCTCCGCCGCTTCCAGGTTCCCGCACAGCAGAGCGTGCTCAATGGCCAGGCTGTACAACGGATGATCCGACTCAAGTTGACTAGCAGCATCGTTTAGGAGACCTGACAGCTGATCAACCGGTAGCAGTCCGTCGTGGGCATCCCGGACCAGCCTGTATACTGCTGTGTCCCGAATAAGCGGATCTCTGGATTGGAGCCAGTCCAAATCCAATGGCTGACCGAAGAGGCGTGTTTCCCAGGCGAACGGCGCGCCGCCGTAGTGCCAGCTTCGACGGGCCCACTCGTCCCGAAGCATGGCGAAGCTTTGGACATCGTTGCAGTAAACTGCGATACGAAGACTCCTATAGATGCTCTCGTAGTTGTAGTAAAAGCCATAGGAACTGCTGTCCGGGTCCATTTCCGGGCGGCGCTCATACAAGATCCGCAAGTGGCTGCCCAGGCGTCCCTCCCGTTCGGCGTTCCTTGTGATCGCTTCAACGATGTCTGGACTGCACTGAAGACTGTTGATTGTCCCTTGCAACAACCCGCCGGACCGCAACTTCTTGGCGAGTTGCCTCCATCCGGCTAGAGTGAGTGGCTTGACGGATTGGCTCCGTCCGCTGGCACACCTCACGAGTTCTAGCACATCGGAGGAATGCACGGGATTGTAGTAGACCGACAGCAGTTCGAGCACGATCTGCTCGTTCAAAGTTAGCGATGAGAAGGTTGCTAGCAGTGTGTTGACAAGGGGCTGACTCGTATTCATGACCAATCCGGCGAACCTTCGAGAGAGACAGTCGGCGCGGGTTCAACGATGCGACCGATGCAAAGAGATATTGTGCCAGCACATCCGAACGACTTTCCACCAACTACTTCTGAAGCGGGCGTCCGGCTCCACGGCAGTACGTATGCGAACTCAACATCAGGCGGATGCGCGGGGTGGTCGGGATCGGTTCGCGCTCCCGCTTGAGGCCGAGCAGGTCCGGTGCCACGCTAGGGCTCTCCCTCGGTGCGTTCCCGGAGCCGGGAATTCAGCGAACGGCACGGATCGAGTCCAGCCACCAGCCTGCGTCTTCCCTGCTGCTGCTCCGTTTGCCGCGCCGCCACCGCCAAGATCCACTTCAATTTCCGAAGTAGTGAACTGCAGTTGCGTCGGACTCCACGCCGGTCACCCACCCGTGGCTCTCAGCAATCCAGACTTACCACATCGGTTCTTCCGAGTCCTCGAGTTACAGATTCTCTGCGCGTCCATCGATGTTTCACAATTCAACTCGCGGTGCAAGCAGGGTGTCCCTGGACTGGCTCGGATCGAGGGAGCGACCGGCAAGTGACAGGACTCCCACAAGGCAGCCGAAGGCCTGCCAGTTCATCGTATGGCCGGGCTGGTTCGCCTACGCCAGGATTCCCCCGATCACGTGCCCGTGCACGTCCGTCAGGCGGTAGTCGCGACCCCCGAAGCGGTAGCTCAGGTTTGCGTGGTCGAGGCCCAGCAGGTGCAGGACCGTGGCGTGCAGGTCGTGCACGGTGCACCGGTTTTCCACCACCCGGTAACCGTACTCGTCCGTTGCCCCATAGACGAACCCCTTCTTCACGCCGCCTCCGGCTAGCCACATGCTGAATCCGAAGGGATTGTGATCGCGGCCGATCGTGCCTTGCGCGAACGGAGTACGGCCGAACTCGCCCGAGAAGATCACCAGCGTTTCGTCCAGCAGACCGCGCGCCTTGAGGTCTTTCAGCAGTGCCGCCACTGGCTGGTCCACGGTCAGGGCGTTCGCTCCGTGACCGATTTCCAGCTTGTTGTGCTGGTCCCACGGGTTCCCCATGCCGTCTGATTTGCCAGGGGTGTTGACCATGGTGAGCTCCACGAACCGCACCCCGCGCTCGACGAGCCGGCGCGCGAGCAAACACTGTTTCGCGTAGGCCGCGGTGGAGGGATTCGGCGAGTCCGTGCCGTACAGTCTGCGCGTGGCTTCGGTCTCGCTGGCGAGGTCGACCAGTTCCGGCACGGCGCTCTGCATGCGGTAGGCCGTTTCGTAGTTGGAGATCGCCGCCTCGACGGGTTCGTTCCTACCCAGGCTGACCACGAATTCTTCGTCCATTCTCCGGACGAGATCGAGCTGCCTTCGTTGGCGCGCGTCGGCCGCGGACGGCACGATGTTTCGCAGCGGCTCGTCTCGGCCGGGATGAATCAGCGAGGCCTGATGGACCGACGGCAGGAACCCGTTGCCCATCATGCTGATGCCGCCGTGCGGGATGCCGCCTCCGCCGGTGACGACGAATCCGGGGAGGTTCTGGTTCTCCGTGCCCAGGCCGTAGGTCACCCAGGCTCCCATGCTGGGGAATCCGGCGAACGGCAGCCCGCAATGGAAGTAGTAGTTCCCCTGCGCGTGTTCCATGAACTTCGCCGTCATCGAACGGATCACGCAGAGGTCGTCGGCCATGGTGCCGACATGGGGGAACAGTTCGCTGACCGGGATGCCGCTCTCGCCGCGACGGCCGAACTCCCACGGGCTCGGGAAAATGTCGCCGTCCTTGTTGAACATCGTCCGTTCTGTCTTGAACGGCATCGGTTGCCCCGCCTCTTTCGCGAGTCGAGGCTTGGGGTCGAACGAGTCCACTTGCGACATCCCGCCGGACATGTAGCAGAAGATGACGCTCTTTACCTTCGGCTGGAAATGTGGGGACTTGGCAGCCTGCGGCCTTCCCGCCGCCGTGTCCGTCGTCGCGCCGCGGGATTCCTCGGCCAGCATCGCTGTTGCGGCCAGCATGCCGAAACCGTTCGACGTCATCCGGAGCATTCCCCTGCGGCTGAGCCGGCCAGTGCGTGGGAAGAGCCGCGACCGGGACTCATCGGACATAGAGGAACTCCTTGAAGTTGAAGAGCGTGTGCGCCAGCCGGCTCCAGACGTCGGGGTTGCCGAGCACATCGTGGGAGTTCGCGCCCTCTTCTTCGGCCAATCCGGCGACGAACGCCGCCATGGACTCCCGCTGGGCGCGAGTCGGGGGGCGCCCAAGCGTCTTCGCAAACATGTAGTTCACCCTGGATTCGACGCTATGGCCCTCGCCGCCGGCAAGCCTGCGGCCCCATTCGCGGGCCGCTCCCAACACGAACGGGCTGTTCATCAGCGCCAGGGCTTGGGCCGGCACGTTCGTCACGTCGCGCTTTCCGCGCGTCGTCGACGGGGTCGGCTGGTCGAAGACCTCGAGGAACGGATCTCTCCGGTTCCTCCGAATCTCCTGGTAGACGCCGCGGCGGTTGTCGCCGTAGACAGAGTCCTCTGCGCTCTCATTCTCCGCGTACATCGACCGGGACGGCGGCTCCGCCCCGTACATGGACCTGTCCAGCTTTCCGGAGATCGCCAGCAGGGAGTCGCGGATGGCTTCCGCCTCAAGGCGCCGCACCGGCATGTGCTGCAGCAGTGCGTTGGTAGGGTCGGCCTGGAGCGCCTTGGCCGACGGAACGCTGCTCATGCGGTACGCCCGGGTCGTGACCAGCAGTTCCACCAAGCCCTTGATCGACCACCCGTCCTCGACAAAGCGGCTGGCAATGTAGTCCAGGAGTTCGGGGTGGGACGGTCGCTCGCCGAGGAATCCGAAGTTGTCCGGCGTGGCCACGATCCCGCGCCCGAACAGCTGCTGCCAGACCCTGTTGGCCATCACCCGCGCCGTCAGCGGATTCGCCGGGCTGGATACCTCTTCGGCCAGCCGCAGGCGGACCGCTCCGGGCTCGTCGTAGGCAGCGCCTCCCATGGCCGAGAGGTATCGCCTGGGTACGGTCTCGCCCGGCTTCTTCGGGTCCCCGCGAACGAGCAGGGGCTGGTCCGGAGCGCCCTCCTCGATGACTCCCGGGAACCGCATTGGAATTCCGATTTCAGCCTCCAGTCGCCGGTATTTCGCGACCAGCGGCCTGACGCCTTCCAGGGATGCGAGAGATGTGGGAAGCAATCCGCGCCGGACGAAGTAGTCCAGGTAAGCCGCCTGCTTCTCGGTGATCCGGCCGTCCCGCCAGGCCCTGGCGGCCGCGACCAGCTTGCTCGCGATGAGCCCGGGCAGGGCAGCAGGAGAGTCCGGCACAGGCCCCTCCAGCAAGTACAGAATCGGCTCCGTGGTCTCTTTCGGCTCGTGCTTGCCGTTGTGGAACGCAACAGCGGCCGCGCCGATCGCCGATCGCCCGTCCGTGGGGCGCTCAGGGCGCTTTGCCTTGGCTGAATCGACCGGATCGTAGCGGAAGTTGGTGGCGTCGTCGAGCGTGGCGAATTCGACGTATGCCGTGAATCCCTTCCAGAACTTCGTGTCCCAGGTCCACCACTTCATCGTGTCGCTCCGCGGGCTGTAGCGCTGGTGGTAGATCCCGCCGCCCGGTAGGGGGTAGTTCTCGATGATCAGGCGGGCGAAGCTCAGGTTGCCGCCGAGAACCTTCACGCTGATGTAGTCCGTGTCGACTTCAAACCGCGGGGACTGCATGACGCCCGCGTGCTTGGTCGAGAGCAGGTGCGTGTACGCGCCCCCTGGGTAGATGCCCTCGAACGCTTTCTCCCCTTCGTGGAGAATCGCAAACTCGCCGGGAGCCGAGGGCGTCTCGCTCGCCCCTGTACCGTGTCTGACCCATCCGGCGTATTCCTCGCCGGTCAAGTCCCAGAGCCGCGTGAAACGCCGCTTGTTGAACGCCTTGCGTGCGGCGATCTCTCTATGCCAGTCGGCTTGCAGCTGCTGCCAGGAATCCCGGAATTCGGCGGCTTCCAGACCGTGCATTCCCAGCCATGGGCCGAGAGGGCTCGACTCGTCGCAGGCGGCCTCCTCGACGGTCCGTCTGACCGCGTCATCGCCGGCATCGCGGAGGCGCGCGGGCATGGTCCCGGCGACGGCGATCCACTCGGTCCCGACCGCGTTGCGGATCTGCGCTTTCAGATTCCCCAGCGTGTCCTCGTGCAGCCGCAGCACCTCGGGGGAATCGATTGCGCGCATCGTCGGTCGTGCTCCGTAAAGCACTCCAAAGAGCGCGTAGTAGTCGGCCTGGCTGATCGCGTCGAACTTGTGGTCGTGGCATCTGGCGCAAGCGACCGTCAGGCCTTGGAAGGCCTTGGAAAACACGTCGATTTGGTTGTCGGCCCACTTGACGCGCTCTTCCCAGGGGTCTACCGGCTGGTAGCCGAGTTCTCCCACCCGCAGGTGCGCCGTTCCCAGGATCGATTCGTTCACCGTTCCGCCGACTCCGAGGCGGGGGCGCTCGATGAGGTCGCCCGCCAGATGCTCCCTCACGAGTTGGCCGTACGGCGTGTCCGTGTTGAGCGCGCGAATGAGATAGTCGCGGTACTGCCATGCCTCGGGAACCGACGGGTCTCCCTCGCTGCCGTGCGAGTCCGCGTAGCGCACCCAGTCCATCCAGTGCCGAGCCCAGCGCTCTCCGAACCGGTCTGAGTCCAGCAGGCGCCGTACCAACTGACGATAGGCGTCGGGAGAGTCGTCGGTCACGAAGTCCTCAATCTCCCCGGGGGCTGGCGGCAGACCAGTCAGGTCGAACGAGAGCCGACGAATGAGCGTGCGCCGGTCTGCGGGTTCAGCCGGTTGCAGCCCGGCATTGTCCAGCTTGGCCAGGAGAAAGTGGTCAACCGGATTGGCGGGCCAATCTTCGTTGCGGACTTCAGGGGATTTGCCACGTTGGACCGGATGCCAGGCCCAATGGCCTGCCTTGCGAGCTTCGAGGTCGAACGATTCCGACGGGCTCGGGCTGGCTTTGGGCTCTTCGGGCCAAGGCGCTCCGACCCGAATCCACTCGGCAATTGACGCGATCTGATCGGTGGTCAGGCGTCCCGTGGGCGGCATCAGGACCGGCTCCCCGCGGAGCATCGCCATCAATCTGCTCTTGCCGGGCTTTCCCGGCGACACGGCCGATCCCGAATCCCCGCCCATGATTGCCGCTTCGCGGCTGTCAAGCCGGAGCCCCCCGAAGGGCACCTCGATCCGGTCGCTGTGGCATGCGTAGCAGTGATCGGCCAGTAGCGGGCGGATCTCGCTCTCGAAGAATTCGATCTCTTCGGGCGATGCGCTGCTGCCAGCCGCCGGGAAGCATGCCAGCACGGCCAAGCTGGCGACGGCTACGAATGGCGCGTAGCGAAAGAGATTGCGCTGAGGGCTCATCGGCGTGCCCACGCCTACTATTTCGGATTCGCCGCCCTATTGGCAAGCCGAACGTGCGAGCCCTTCCGAGTGCTGTTGACCGTCGGGCACCGACCAAGCCCGGCCCGGATTGGGAAGTGTCGGTCGACTCGAGCCGTATCGTGGATAGGCTTTCTATCGTGGCCGAAGTTCCCTTTCGCGTGTTGGTCTGCGAGCAGTGCGTTTGCCAACAATGACAAGCGTTCGATTGGTGCGGTCATGAACGTACCCCGACTCGCCTGCACTGTGGCCTCCGGTTTGCTGGTGGCAACCGCACTATGGGCGCAGCTTCAAACCGAGTCCCCCGGGTCCAGTACGCCGGGTGGCACCTCCACCCATGGCGCAGATAGTCAGTCCGGCAGCGGGCCACCCGGTGGCACCTCAACGCCAGTGCAGGGCACTACTACTCCGACAATTGATGACCGAGACATACCGGATCGCCAAAGCAGTTCCCGGAGCAGTACGGATCAAAGGCAGATTCCGCGGATTCTCTACCTGCAGGGACTGGTGGTGACGGATTCCGGAGAGGTGCCGCGTGAACCTGCAGTGGTGAAGATGAGGTGTGGGGGGCGTACAGTCCCCCAGGGACTGACCGACGTCAAGGGGGGATTCAGCATCCTACCAGGGGGAGATCCGTCGCTACTTGTGACGGACGCGAGTGTTCGGGGAGGAGGGATGTCGGCCGGGGGGCGTGCGCGTGGGGGCGGGAGCACAAGCGTGAGGAACTGTGAATTGCTGTCGGAGCTTCCCGGATATCGGTCGAGCATCTCGCGGTTGGCCCATGTCCCCTCGTTCGGCATTCACCGGGTTGGAACGATAGTCCTCTACGGTCTCAAGGGAGTCACCGGCGAGACAGTGAGTGCGACCACATTGATGGCGCCGGCGAGCGCATCCAAGGCGTACCGCAAGGGGCTCAAGGCGCTGTACATCGAGAACCCGAACTACAAGCTGAGCATCAAGCACCTGGAAAGAGCAGTCGCGGAGTACTCGGACTATGCGGCTGCCTGGGCATCGCTGGCGGAAGCGCGCATGTCATCCGGAGACTGGGCCGGTGCCCGTGAAGCATTCCTGAAGTCGATCGAGGCGGACCCAAAGTACCTCAAGCCGTATGAACCGTTCATCAGCGCCTCCTTCGACCGACGGGACTGGACTACGGTGGACTCGCTGGGAGAGATCTACCTCAAGCTGCACCCAGAAGCCTCCCAGATTCGGGCCATGAGTGCCGAGGCGGCGGTCCGTCTGGAAAAGTACGAACGCGCCTCCGAGCTTACCCAGATCATGGCCGATCGGGACGAGTCCCGTCGTTGGCCAATCAGTTACGTTGTGGCCGGTTTGGTCCACGAAAGCCGTAGCGAATTCAAGCAAGCGGCCGCGCTGTTCCGCGAGTATCTGAATCACGACTCCGAGAGCGTGACGGCCAGAAGGCTCTTGCGAACCCTGTATGAGTGGCAACGGCTGCTGGTCATCGACCCGCCGGAGAATGGCGACATCCCGGTCTACGTTCCGCCTCTGACCGGATTGGCCAGCGGAGCGTCACCCTAGGTCACCCCCGAAAGAGCCAGCCTCTGCTTGTGCGCAGGTATCGCGTGCGTGCATGTCAGACTAGCGATTCCGGCAGCAGAATTCGGAGGCGCGACGCTCCCAGCACACTGCAAGAAAACCTGGCCGAATTCCTTCCGTGTCCTGCGGATCGCTTCGCCCCTATCGGGAAAACAAGTCTTGGACGCACACCCGCAATCCCTTACCTGCGCGACATGCATCTTCGGTTTGTAGTACTATCTAAGAGACAATCCCCTTGCTGTAAGGGATAAGGTCCGCTGGGTTGGCCTGATCGGCTAAGCAAGACTGCGGTCTTGCTGATCGACAGCTACACCGTGTAAGTGTCGGCGGCCGCTAATTCCTCGAATCTAGAGAAGGTACGATTCTCCCGAATGCAGACGGTAGTTCTGACGCAACATCCCGTGCACTGTCTCTGCGCACGGACCGTTCAACATTGCCAGAGCCGTGCCGCCAGCCGGCTCGGCGAACCCGCTGCAATGGATCCGGCAGTGCCAGGAACCAGCGACCGGGTATCAGGTGATTCGGAATGAATGGACCTGACAAGACCTTGACCCAAGGTGCGGCCGCGCTCGAGGGGGGCGACGGAGAAGCAGGACGCGCGGCTGGCCCTGCCGGTCCTGCTGCCGAATCCAGCGTCGCGGCGTGCTGGGTGCCTTCCGACCGGTCGTCCCGGGTTGGCGGTATCAACATCGGTGGGATGGTATACGTGAGCGCGGGCTCGGATTGCCTTCCGGAAGGGGAGCCGAAGGGTTCCGTAATCGATGCCTCCCTCCAAGTTGCGGCGAACGCCCCGTCGGACACGGCGAGGTTTTACTCCTACGATCCGACGTACGAGACGCTCACCCCAAGCGAGCGCCGGGTCTATTTGCGATGGCTGGCCACGGGCCGGTCGGACCCGCACATCGAGACCCCTTGTGTTCGGCTCTACTTTCTCGGCCTGGAACGCCGCGCGTTGCTGGACGATCCCGATCCCGAGGAGCGAGCCGAGCTGTTTGCCGAGGTCGAGCGCCTGCGCAACATCTATGGCGACGACGAGAACATTGCAGAGGAATTGGACCGGTTCCTTGATCTAGCGCCGATCTTCGACGCCTTGGGCTATGTTCCGAACCTGAGGAAACTGGCCGAACGCAACTGGAACGAGTTGCCGTTGCCGCTGGCGGTCAGCCTCGGACGCAAGCTGGCGCATGAGCAGGCCATCGACGGTCGCTGGCTGTTCAGCTGGTGGCTGACAAGCCCCCAAACGAAGGTGCGGGCGCCGCATCGAGATTTCCTGGACGAGCTTGCTGCGCTGTTCTCCATCCGCCTCGCTGCGGCCTTCCCCAAGGGATACACCGTGCGCAGCCCCGGGCGGCGGCTTCAGGTGGAATACTGTTCCGCCAGCAACGAGTACCGTCGGGACCTTCGCTCCGAGCTGGCCTGGTGTCCCGATGTCTCGCGGCTCACCAGGCCTCCGAAACTGGCTGCCAACCTCGTCGCTGAATGCATGGCCGCCCTTGGCTCGTATATGCGGTTCGTCCAGCGGCGGCCCAGGGAAAAGGAGACGGTCGCCGCCCAGATGCTGCTTCCGGCCGACCTCGCGGCAAGCCGCCAGAACAGCGGCTTGCAGACGCTAGACGCTTGGGTGAACGAATGCATTCGCGAGCGCGACGGAGAGGCGTTGATTGACGAACTGTTGAAGCTGTTCGATGGCGAGAGGCCGTCGAGCGTCCGGCACCAGCGTCTGGAGCGGGTCACGCGTGCGCTCAAGGGCATGGGTGTGGGGCTGGCTCCGCATCCGCGCTGGACGTACCTGGCGCTGAAGCTTGGAGATCCGATCGTGCTGTACAGGGATCCCGACATGGCCGAGCGCTGGAGGAACGCGTCTCCGAGGTACGAGCCGATCTTGACTGCACTGCGTTGCGGCGCGTTCGTGGCGCAGGCTGGCGGCCGGGTGTCGAGCCGCGAGCGGCGAGTCCTGAAAGCGATGGTGGAGCATAGCAAGTGGGTCAAACCCGAGGATCAGGTGCGGCTCCGGGCGGATGTTCGCTGGGTGGTCAGGAAGCGGCAGAGCCTGCTCGCTTTGAGGCGGCGCTGCGAGCGCTACCCGACGGTCTACCTGCTGGCGATTCTCGAACTCGCTGTCGCGGTTGCCCTGGCGGACGGGCTGGCTGACCCTGTCGCGGTAGAGGCTGTTCAGAAACTCTACCGTGCGACGGGCATGCCCGAAGACGAAGCCTACGCCAGCCTCCACAGGATGTCGGCCGACGCGCACGCCGAGGATGTCGCCGAATTCCGGCCTCAATGCGCGCCTCCCAGCCCGAACGCCGAGGGACGCAATGGAACGGGGGCGGAGCTGGAATCGGCCGAGGACGTCCTAGATGCCGGGCGCATCTCGCGCATCATCGAGGACACCCAGAAGGTTTCCAGGGTGTTGTCGGAAGTGTTCACCGAGGACGGAGAGATTGACGGTGAGCAGGCTGCCGAGCGTGGGAAGGCTCCGCAGGCGCCGGCCGGTCTGGACGGTCTGGACGAGGCGCACAGTGCGCTCGTCCGGAACCTGCTGGAGAAACCGTCTTGGAGCGAGAGTGAATTCTCGCAGCTTGCCAGCGGTTTCGGCCTGATGCCGGGCGGCGCCCTGGAATCGATCAATGAGTGGTCGTTCGAATGCTTCGGGGACGCTCTGCTAGTGGACGATCTGGAACTCACGATCAACGACGAAGTGCTCCGGGCGATGGGGAGCGAATCAAGGGCCGTCTCGAATGCCGCAGTGTAGTATCCGGCGTCGCGAGCGCGACGTCATCATCCAGGCCCTGCGAGCTGGAGTCGTTCCCCGGCTCGGGCTGCAGCACATTCAGGTCGGTCGGGCACGCGAGATCGAGGAGATGGTGCGGGATGTCGCGCGCATTCAGGACTCGGGCGCGACAATCCGCTTCGTGATCGGCGAATACGGATCGGGGAAGACATTTTTCTTGAACCTCGTGCGCTTGATCGCACTTGAAAAAGGCCTGGTGACGATGTCGGCGGACCTGGCGCCTGACCGGCGCCTCCACGCGAGCGGCGGGCAGGCTCGCTCGCTGTTCGCCGAGATGACGCGGAACCTGTCGACTCGCACCAAGCCGGACGGAGGGGCCCTCCCCAGCGTTGTGGAGCGATTCGTGTCTCTGGCGGCGAAGGAGGCGGGTGAAGGCGGGGATGTGAACGCAGTCATCCGCAGCCGGCTCGCGCACCTCGAGGAGTACGTTGGCGGCTTCGATTTCGCGACCGTTCTGTCGCGCTACTGGCAGGGCCACGAAGAGGGTGACGAGCAATTGAAATCGAACGCCTTGCGCTGGCTTCGGGCGGAGTTCGCCACACGCACCGACGCCCGCGCCGCGCTCGGTGTGCGCACGTTCATCGACGACGCCAGCGTCTACGACCACCTGAAGCTGTACTCCGCGTTCGTCCGCGAGGCGGGATATGGCGGCTTGGTGGTCGTTCTCGACGAGATGGTGAATCTCTACAAGCTCGTCAACAGCCGTGCCCGCAACGTCAACTACGAGCAAATCCTGCGCATATTGAACGATGTCCTGCAAGGCAGCGCCTCGCACCTTGGGTTCGTCATGGGCGGCACGCCGGAGTTCCTAATGGACACGCGGCGGGGACTCTACAGCTACCAGGCCTTGCAGTCCCGCCTGGCCGAGAACACGTTCGCCAGGGACGGGTTGGTGGACCTGTCCGGTCCGGTGATCCAGCTTCAGAACCTCTCACCCGAGGACATGTATGTGCTGTTGGACAACATCCGGGGCGTGTTCGCGTCCTGTGCCAACGGTAATGAGTCCGTTCCCAAGGAGTGCCTCACTGCGTTCATGCAGCACTGCTCGAAACGCATCGGAGATGCGTACTTCCGGACGCCCCGGAACACGGTGAAGGCGTTCGTGAACTTGCTCTCGGTCATCGAGCAGAACCCGGGCGCCGACTGGCAGCAACTGGTCGGCGGCGTGGAGATCGACGGGGACCGCGCAGACGGCCCGGACCAGGGCCTGTCCATTGACGACAGCGCCGATGACGAGCTCGCCACGTTCAGGCTGTGACCCCGAGTTGAATGAGCCTTCGGGCGGCAGAGAACGTTCCGCCGTACCGCTCCGACCGCTATTCCCGCCGATCCGATGCGGCTAGCCGCGAGGAAGTGGCGCGATACCGAAATCGCGCAGGGTGCTCGCCACCGTCGGCGGCTGGAGGCGGATGCGGTCGTCGGTCAGAAGGTAGGAAAAGACGTAGCCGATACCGAGCAGCAGGACCCCGATCAGGAAGCAGTAGATGATGACGCGGTCGGGAAACTGATCCTTCAGGTGCGCCACGTAGAGCGGGCCGAAAACCCCTGCCGCCGCCCAGGCCGTGAGTATCGCTCCATATATTGCGGACATTCTCTTGGCTCCGAAGACATCCAGCACGAAAGACGGCATGGTTGCGAATCCGCCTCCGAAGCAAAGCAGCACGTAGCAGACGAGCGTGCAAAAGATCCACGGATCGCGTTCGGTCATCAAGGCGCCGAAAACAATCATCTGGCTGCCCAGCAAGATCCTGAACGTGCGCGTGCGGCCGATGCGGTCGGAAAGCGACCCCCAAAACAGCCTCCCCGCTCCGTTGAACAAGGAGCTGACCGCGATCAGCGTGGCACCGTATTCCGCAAGGGTTTCCGGCTCGATCGAGGGATCGGCGAGTCCCCAAACGTCTTGCAGCAATGGTGACTGAAAGCTGATGACGGAGATTCCGGCTGCGATGTTGAAGAAGAAGACAAGCCACATTGTCAGGAACTTGGCGGAGCGCAGGCACAGCCGGATCGAGCCGGGATCATCGGGATCTGCCGGGTCCGGGCTGCCTTGGGCGCTTGCCGGCTTCGCGGGTGAAGCTGTCGGAGGGTTGCTCAAGACCAGGCTCGACGGGAGCAGGATGCAGGCGAACACGATACCCAGCCACATGAAGATGAGTGGCAGGTTTCCGTCCATGCGGACGACCAGGAACGGCGCGAGCACCTTGCTCAACAAGAATGCGCCGAGGCCGAATCCCATCACGACGATGCCGGTCGCCAGTCCCTTTCGGTCGGGGAACCATTTCGCCACCGTCGCCACCGGGGTCACGTAGCCGAGTCCGATCCCGGCGCCGCCAATGACGCCGTAGCCGAGATAGAACAGCCAGAGAACCTCCAGGTGAAGCGCCAGGCCGGCGATGGTATAGCCGCCCGCGAACATCACGCTGCCGGCAGTGGCCAGTTTTCGCGGGCCGAGTCGCGGCAATGCCTGGCCGGCCCAGGCCGCCGAAATGCCTAACGAGAAGATCGCGATGCTGAACGCCCAGGCGGTGTCCAGGAACGACCATCCCAACTGTTTGACCAGGAGCGTCTGAAAAAAGCTCCAGGCATAGACCGTCCCGAAACAGATCTGCAACAAGGTGCAGATCAGCGCTGTGACGCTGCGCGGCAGGACGATCGTGGGAAAGATCATTGCTAGCCCAGGCCCATGGCCCCGGAATCGGGCCCTCCGAGACCTGTCATCGAAGTTCGTCGGGCCTTCTTGTCGTCCATCACCTCTGCGAAGTAACGGAACAGTCGGGCCAGCTGCCCGATTTCGTCGTCGCGAACAAGGAGGTCGTCATGCGCAACGATGGCTTCGTCACGGTCACGTGCGAGCCGCACGGCATAGGCGGTGAGCAGTTCGATTTTCCTGCCGACGAGACTGACGAACCAGATGGTGGCGAGCACGCCTGCAATGAAAATGCTTGAAATGAGATAGACCTGCTGGCCGATCGCCCCCTGGATCTTGAGTGTGATCAAGCCCATGTCCATCCCGATGTGAACGGCACCCGCAACGCTCGCCAGAATCGGGCTGCTGACCTCCACGAAATCCCCCATCCCCGGAAGCCGCCGTTCGATGGTTTCCAGGTTGAATGGGTCGCCGTTCCGGATTTCCGCCGGGATTCCCGGCACGAACGTGTGGGCGAGGAACTCACCCGACTCGTTCGTGATGTAGATGTAGCTGATTCCCTGGATCTCGACGAACTGGTCGATCAGAGATTGCAGCGCTGAGAGATCGCGGTTCAGGAGGATGTCGACGCTGGCGTCGGCGATCGTCTTGGCGATGCCCTTGCTGTTGCTTTCGTATTCGTTCGACAAGTGCGTGTCGACCGTGTACACGCACAGAATGGATGTGGACACGCCAATCAGGCCGAACAGCAAGAAAATCCCGAATAGCGTTTTCTGAAAGAGTTTATGGATTTTCATGTCATGAGAACCTGTCTTCCCAACTGTCCAAGGTCACGAACCGGTCGTCCTGGACGATGGTGTAGTAGACCTGTTGCAAGCCCTGTCTGCGGGACTCGCTGAAGGAAACCATCTCGCCGATGCCCAGATCGTAATCCTTGACCGAGAACACGGCGTCTTCAAGGTTGGTTCGCTGCGGGTCTTCCCCGAGCCGGTTCAGGATTTCCACCATCAGCTTGGCATCGAGAAATCCTTCCAGGCTGACGAAACTGTGCGCAAATGGCGTGTAGCTTTCCTTCACCAACTCGGCCGGAGCTTCGGGACTGTAGCGCTTCATCAGGTCGCGGTATTCCCGGACCGCCGGAATCGAGGTGTCCTCGTAGCTGGGCACAACCTGCGAGTTGACCAGCAGCCTGGTGTAGCGCTGGCTGTCTTCTCTCCCTTCCGAGATCAGCTCAAGCAGGTTCTCGCTGCCAACGAAGGAGAGGTTGGCGATCGGGACCTCGAGCCCCAGATCGACAGCCTCGCGCAGGAACGCCGCGCACGCGGCATACGCGCCAATGCAGATCACGGCATCGGGCTGCGACTCCTCAAGGATTTCAACCTGGCGGCGCATGCTGCCGGTGAACTGCTGGCCTCGCCGATAGGTGGCCTCGCCGACGATCTTCTCCCCGTATTTGCTCAGGGCCTGGCGCACACCCGCCCAGCCGCTACGCCCATAGGCGTCGGCTTGGTAGAACACGCCGATGCGTCTCTTGCCGATGGAGACGAAATTGTCGACCAGCCCCTCCGTTTCCTGGCCATAGGACGCGCGGAGGTTGAAGGCGAACTCGCCGTACGGGGGCTCCCGTTGCGGCTGGGCGCCGGTGAACGGGAAAAACATGTACACGGTCTTGTCCTGAAACTTCTTCAGCATCGGAAGCACCCGCGTCACCGTGGGAGTGCCGACGTAGCCGAACAGCGCAAACACCTGGTCTTCCAGCATCAGGGCCATCGTGTTCTGTACGGATGGATCCGGCTGGTACCCGTCGTCGTAGGTCTTGAGCACCACCTTGCGGCCGTGGACGCCACCGGCCCGGTTAATGTGCTCGAAGTAGGCTTGAGCGCCTCGATACAACTCGATGCCGAGGCCTCTGGACGGGCCAGAGAACGCCGCCGACATACCAAGAACGATTTCCATTGCTGTTACTCCTGTTGTCTCCTCGGCCTCTCCGGGAGACGCCAGCCATGGCGCAGCCAGGCTTCCCCCCAGAGTTGCGCGGAGCGCATCTCGTCTTGTCATCCGGAACACGGCACGCCCCCGCATTCTTCGGTCCGGTCGCCGTCAGTGAAGGCTACGGAGTTGCGTGTCGAAGAGACCATCTCCGAGATCCGGCCTCGGGAGCGTCGGACCCCGCCAGCCTTCCAGTCCGGCGGGCCAATTGCCGCGGTCTGTTGCGATGCTTGGAACATCCTCATCCAACAACTTGTCAGCGTCACCTGGACGGGGTAACGCGAGCCGGCGCGTCATGTCTCGTCGATGTCGGTTGCATTGTATTACAAGCCATGTCAGATGCTTTGGATTATCGGAAGGTGATGGCTGGTATTCAGGGCCGACGGGTCGGGGAGACTCAGCTGGGCCAATAGGAGATTGCATGTGCCTTGAACGTCCGACCGGAAGCTCGCGAGCGCTGCCAGGTGTGGTTCCTGCGTGGTACTGCCTGCCGCGCCCGGATCCGCGGCTCCTTGACAGCCTGTGCGGCCCGCCTATTCCCGCCAGTGTGCCGGCTTGTTATACTCCTGCCAGCAACAAGGTTTCGCTGGTCGGCAAGATACCTTGAGCCCAAATAGCACCTGGCCGGCTGGCTCGGGCCCTGTCGCCAGTATTCCCGCATAGCTTCGCAGCGCGCGTGTGCCGAACGATCCGCAACCAACCCCAGACGTTGCCGGCGTAGGCGGGTCACGAGGTTTTGAGCTGCTGGCGCAACCGGTCCAGCAGTGGATCTGGAGGAGAGGCTGGGGCGAACTCCGCGACATTCAGGAGCGTGCGATTCCTTTGCTTCTGGGTGGCGACAGGGACTTGGTCATTGCCGCCCCGACTGCGTCGGGCAAGACCGAGGCGGCATTCGTCCCGCTCCTGTCGCGCCTTGTGTCGGCCGATCGCCAGGCCCGGGGCTTCGATATCGTTTACGTGAGTCCCCTCAAGGCACTCATCAACGATCAGTTCCGCCGTCTTGAGGAGCTCTGCGAGGCTCTCGAAGTCCCCGTCCACAAGTGGCACGGCGACGTCAGCTCGGGAGCGAAGGCTCGAGCCATACGCGCGCCCCAGGGCGTTCTGCTGATAACCCCGGAGTCATTGGAAGCCCTGTTTGTCCGCCGCGGCCGCGATGTCCCGCGCCTCTTCGCGCCGGTCAGCAACGTCGTGGTCGACGAACTGCACTCCATGCTGGACACCGAACGGGGCGTGCAGCTGCGATCGTTGCTGAACCGGATCGAGATCGCTGTTCGCAGGAGAGTCCGGCGAGTCGGCCTGTCGGCCACTTTGGGGGACATGGGCTTGGCCTGTGCGTACCTTCGACCGGGCGAGCCGGACGAAGTCGAAGTCGTCCGCAGCGATTCCGGGGGGCAGGAGATTAAGTTGCTGCTCAAGGGGTATGTGGTCGGCGGCCCCCGCGAGGAGCTCTGGGACTCCGAGGGCGAGAGCGGCTCGGGGCCTGCCGATGACCGGGAGGTCAGCGAGCGCTCCATCGCGGCGCATATCTTCAGGTCACTCAGAGGGAAACGGAACCTGGTCTTCGCCGATTCCCGCGAGCAGGTTGAGATCTACGCTGACCGTCTTCGGGAACTATCCGAGAAGGCTCACCTGCCCAACGAGTTCTTCGCTCATCACGCCAGCCTCGCGCGCCAGCATCGCGAATTCGTGGAGGGCCGGCTACGGGGCGCTTACGAGCCGACGACGGCGGTTTGCACCTCGACGCTCGAACTCGGGATTGACATCGGGGAGGTTGAGAGCATCGCGCAGATCGGCCCGCCGTTCTCCGTATCGAGCACCCGCCAGAGGCTGGGCCGCTCCGGACGCAGGCAGGGCAAGGCGGCAGTGATGCGGACCTATATCCAGGAGTCGGCGCTCGGATCTGAGAGCCATCCGGTGGATGCCTTGCGAATTCGCCTGGTGCGCTCGATCGCGATCTTCGAACTGCTCGTTGAAGGCTGGTGCGAGCCGCCCGGACCGGGCGCGCTGCATTTGTCGACGTTCGTGCAACAGGTCTTGTCGGTGATCGCCGAGCGCGGCGGTGCCACGGCCAGCACGTTGTTTGACACGCTGTGTCGGCGGGGGGCGTTCTCAGCTGTGAGCGCGTCGCTCTTCAAGCAGGTGCTCAGGGCACTCGCTACGGGCAAGAAGCCGCTGATCGAGCAAGCCCCCGACGGTACGCTGCTGTTGGCCGCCCGGGGCGAAACGCTCGTCGAGCACTACACGTTTTACGCCGCCTTCGGGACGCCTGAGGAGTATCGCGTGGTAGCCGAGGGCCGCACCCTTGGATCGCTGCCTGTGGCAGTGCTCTTCGTGGTCGGTTCGCCGATTATCTTCGCTGGCAAGCGCTGGCGGATTTCCGCCGTGGATACCGCGGCCAAGGTCCTGGAGGTCACGCCCGATCCGACCGGGACTCCCCCGAAGTTTTCGGGGAGCCCCGGCTCCCTCGACGACCGTGTAGCGGAGAGGATGCGAGAGGTGTACTTGGAACGCTCCGTGCCCACGTACCTGGACGCAGCCGCCCGGATGTTGCTCGCGGAAGCCCGATCGAACTATGCGCGCTTCGGCCTCGACGTGGCGCCTGTCCTGCAGATTGGCACGAAGCAGACCCTGATCACGCCGTGGCGTGGCACGATTGTGACCGAGACACTGGCTCTTGCTCTGATCGCGAAGGGTCTACGGGCGTCCCCCCGGGACCACGTGGTCGTCGAGGTCGACGCCAGCGAGACTTCGGTCCGGCGGGCACTGCGAGAAGTCGCAGTTGGGAAGCTGCCCGATGCCGTGTCGCTGGCCGCGCTGATGCGCAACCTGGAGCGCGAGAAGTACCATCCATACTTGGGTCACGCCCTCCAGTGCATTGACGCCGCATCGGCGTGCATTGCCGTCGATTGCCTGTCGGAACTCGCCGGCGAGATTCTGCGTGGTGGCCAGGTAGCCGAAGAGAGGTAGCCCAACGGTCGCTTAGCAGCGGCAATTCTCAGGGCCGGAGCGGGCTGGCAGTCGGCGTTGCTCGGCTCCGACCTGGTCTCGTCATTTGTCGATGATTTTCTCGCCCGGCACCGATGGTTTCTTCAGATCGAATTCAGGTGGTCTTCTTGTCGAGGTCTCTTCCCGCGCCGCCTTGAATCCGCCGACTGCCTTGTACAGCAAGGCAGCAAGTTGAGTGTAAGCGGACACTTGATTTCGGACAGAATGCCACTTGATTTGGGACAAACGATCCCTTCAGGCAAATTCGGGACCACAAGATGTAGGGTGGGTAAGAGCGCTGGACGAGCCCTCAAACCGCGGCTCGAGGTCCATAGTATTCCGCCGTCGGAAACGGTTAGGCTGCCGAGCACTTCGCTCGCCAGCAGTGAGCCCCTCCAAGGAGTTCTAGCTCGGGCTCAGGCGTTCTCAGGCGTGCTAGAATTTTGCACTCATGCGTTTGGACACAAGCCCGCAGCAGCGTCCGGCCAAGCCGCCCGACGCGCCGGAATCGACAGATCTCGGTTGCGGCGGCGCCGGTTGCCTGATAGCGATCGTGATCATCGGCATCATCATCATTTTGCTGGTCCTTGGATAACGGAGAGCGTCATGGAAGTCTTCATCGCGATTCTGGTCATCGGCCTTGCGGTCGCCGCAATCCTCTTCTACAGCGAGCTAGCGAAAGCAAGATCCAGCTTGGCTGCCACGGAACAAAGCCTCAACGAGTCCAATAGAGAGGTCAGCAAACTCCAAAAGCGGCTTGAGCCGGTCACGGACATCGAATCGGAAGTGAAGCGTATCGCCAGCCAGCGGGCCGACCTCGTGAATAAGGTAGCGGAAACGCGAGCCAGCTACCGAGAGAAACGGGCCCTGCTGGACAAGCTGGTCAAGGAAGCGGCAATCTACGACGAAGAGATCAAGCTGGCAGAGCTCGGCTTCTACAAGCCGCACTTCGACTTCGACGCGTCAGAAGTCTACAAGGACCGGATCATGCAGAACCGCGAAGAGCAGAAACAGCTCGTGAGCGACAAGACGGCTATCCGATCGCTATCCGATGACTGGTATCTCGAAGGCAGCAAGGCCAAGGGCCGGGCCATGATGAACCGCGCTATCCGCCTGACCGCCCGAGCATTCAACAACGAGTGCAGCACGGCCGTCGCGAACGTCCGCTGGAACAACGTTCAGCGCATGGAAGCTCGGGTCGAGAAGGCGTTCGAAGCCATCAACAAGATGAACGAATCCACTCGGATCATCATCAGCCGGGACTACCTCAAGCTGAAGATCCAGGAAATCCGCCTGACACACGAATGGCATCTCAAGCGCCAGGACGAAAAGGAAGAACAACGCGAAGCCGGGCGCCTCCAGCGCGAGGAAGCGAAACTGCAGCGGGAAGCCGAGAAAGCGGCCTCCGAAGAGGAAAAGTACCAGCGACTCCTAGACCAAGCCCGCCGACAGGCCGAAGGTGCGTCCGAAGCCGAAAGGATTGCGATGGAACGGAAGATCGCCAGCCTGAACGAACAACTGGCCGAAGCCCACGTGAAAGCCGAACGCGCCAAATCGATGGCCGAACAGACGCGAGTCGGCTACGTCTACGTCATCTCGAACATCGGATCCTTCGGTGCGGGCGTCTACAAGATCGGCATGTCCCGACGTCTGGATCCGTCCGAACGCGTCAAGGAACTGGGGGATGCCTCCGTGCCGTTCGCCTTCGACACGCACGCCATGATCTATTCGACAGACGCACCAGCCCTTGAGAAATCACTGCACGAAGCCTTCTCGGAAGACCGAGTCAACATGGTCAACAACCGCAAGGAATTCTTCCGTGTGAGCCTTGAGGCAATCCGAAACGAAGTGCGCAAGTCCTTCCCGGAGGCCGCATTCCTCGAAGCGCCGGAAGCCCAGGAGTACAGCGAGACGATCGCCATGGCCGAAGCAGCGGCGCAACCAACCGCTGCGGAATCCCAGGTCGTGGCTCAGTTCCCAAAAGAGATCTGACTGCTAGCCCAATGTAAGCGGCCGCTTGATTTGGGACAATCCGCCGATCCCGACAATTCCGCGATCACGACATGAAGTACCTCGCGGGGGGCGTGAAGTGACCTCTAAGGGGTGTTAAACAGGCGTTGAAGGTGGTTCCGATGAGTGTTTCCGTGTGGCTTGGGCCCGCGTAGTATAACCGCCGCGACCGGTCAGCACATGTGTTACACGGGCGCAGATCCAGCGGCCATCGACGCATTGGCGGAAGCCCCGCAGCTCTAGTTCCGCCTCTGCTCCAAGCACGGGGTTGCCCTGCTAAGCGTAATGGCGAGGGCGCCCGTTCCCCGTGACAGGGCAGCAAGCTTAGCCCGTGCAGCCTCGATCGCTTCGGCCTCGCTGGCATAGAGGCGCTTGAGCACGTAGACTGGGTCGGTGGAGTCGGCTGTTGCCGGCATGCGCTCAGTCGATTCTGCCTCCCTCCAGTGGGCCCGCACGGAGCCGTATTCCCCACGGTCGGTGAGAGAGGATGCTCCCCGATTGCCGGAAGAACGTCCTTGGGATTCCCACTCGAGCCGATTTGAGAGCCAGAACCAGCGAAGAAAACGAAGCTGAAGCTTATGCGTTCACGATTGGGGCCGGAAACAGTCGTCGTCGGCGCGAACGGCAATCGAAACCCGGCTTCGAGCAGTCTCGAGATCGACTCGGCGCATTCGAGTCCATCCCCGAGGTCCACGTAGGCGTCACTCGAATAAGTCCAGTGAGTGACCGATATATACCCTTCTGCTTGCGCTTCGCATCGGATCACGACGACCGGGGACGCCCAAGCTGCTGCCGGAATCATGCAAGTCGCTGTTGCCAACCCTGCGACGAGCCCTGCCCTTGCTTTCGTCATGCCGCGCCCTCCCTTGATTCGATGTTCTCTCCGGACGTTCGCGTCCAACTACTGCCCGTGAGACGGTTATTGCAGTGTGTTGGTTCCCCCAATGGAAGAAGGGCAACAACGTGCAAGGGCCCCTTGCACCGGTCCATTCGCAGCCATTGCGTGCGGCATCGGGTGTGCCGCGTCGGCATCCAGAACGGGGCTCCGCATGCTTGATCCGGAGACCGTCCACCACAGGCGACAGTCCGCGTGACGCGAGCATACCGAGCATCCTCGACAGTCGACCCATAGCAATGGCGCCCGCGCTGAGTGCGACCAAACCGTGCGCCGACATGCGCTGTCAGAAGGCCCCTTGGTTATATTGGATTGAACACTATCGGTCGCGTTGCGTCCGCGAAAGGCTTTCAGAATCCATGACTACGTCACGCCGTTCCTTCCTCGCTTCCGCTGCGGTTGGCACCGCAGTGCCTATGTCCGCAGCTTCCGCCAGCCGGGTCCTGGGCGCAAACGACCGGATTCGCCTCGGCCTCATCGGCTGCGGCGGAATGGGAAGGGGCGATCTCACCGACATGCTGCGGGCTGGCAAGACCGAAGCCGTCGCGCTTTGCGATATCGACAAGTCGCAGATGGCTCGGACCCAGGAGCGAGTTGTTGCTCCGTTCGATCAAACGGCTGAACTGCAGACGCAGGATTTCCGGCGCGTGCTGGAGCGCAACGACATCGATGCCGTGATCGTTGCGACGCCTGACCACTGGCACGCCATTCCGACGGTCGAGGCCTGCAAGGCCGGAATGGACGTGTATGTCGAGAAGCCGCTGGCGATGACCGTCTGGGAGGGCCGCCAGATGGTCGACGCCGCGCGCAAGTATGACCGGGTCGTCCAGATGGGCACCCAGCAGCGCTCGGGCGCCCAGTATCGGGATGCCAAGGAGTACGTCGACAGCGGCAAACTGGGCCGAGTTCGGTTAGTGCGGTGCTGGGCCTATCTCGACTGGAAGGGCGAGACCCCGCACATGCCGGACGGACCGGCGCCGGACGGCGTGGACTACGACATGTGGCTGGGTCCCACGGCAAAGCGTCCGTACAACCAGAATCGCTTCCATTTCAGTTTCCGATGGTACTGGGACTATTCCGGAGGCTTGATGACCGACTGGGGGGCCCACATGATTGACATTGCGAATTGGTACATGGGTATCAAGTCTCCGACATCAGCCATGTCCGTGGGCGGCAAGTTCGCCTACCCCAAGGACGCCATGGAGACTCCGGACACCCAGCAGGTACTGTACGAGTTTCCTGAATTCTCGATGGTCTGGGAGCACGCCCTCGGCGTAGGCAGGGGGCCGGCGGACCGCGAACACGGTGTGATGCTGCATGGCGAGAACGGGATTCTGATCGTTGACCGCCAGGGATGGGAAGTCTTGCCTGAGACGGATCGGATCGACAAGCCCGCCCGCGTGTACAAAGGCGCCGGCGTGCCGCGGCAACTCTATCGTCCGGACCGCGAAAACATGCACCTGGACCATGTCAAGAACTTCCTGGAGTGCATGCGGACCCGGGAGCGTCCGCGCTCGGACGTGGAGATCAGCCACGATTCCATGATCGGCTGCCATCTGGGCAACGCTGCGGTCAGGACCGGTCGGCGGGTCTACTGGGACGTCGAGAACGAGCACGTCGTGGATGACCCAGAAGCCGCAGCCTTCATGTACAAGCGTGAATATCGCAAGCCCTGGAAGCTCGAAGTCTGAGCCGTACGGTTTGCCGCGCTCCAGGGTGTCTCCGGGCCTGGCGCGATCGTCACGACAATGTCCAGCTGCCGCGGTAAGGCCGCTGCAGCATTGCGGAAGCGCTTGCATCGCCCAGGATCCGCTCCGACCTGGGATCCCAGCGCAGCCCGCGCCCGAGTTTCACCGCAATGTTGGCGAGGTGGGCGACCGTGACTGATCGGTGGGCGGCTTCGATCGGCGCGACCGTGGGCCTGCCGGAGAAACAGCTGTCAATGAAGTTCTTGACGTGGTTGTCGCTGCGGTACAGACGCTTCTCGTTGCTGCCGAGGGGTTCGGTCAGCAGGCCTCTCGCGCTGGCTTCGTGAGTTCCCCTGTTCGCCCAGGCCCAGCCGTCCCGGCCCTCGAACAAGACGCCTGCGCGCTCCTCGTTGGAGCAGACCAGCGTCACGCCGTTGCGGTACTTGCACTCGAACGAGAACTCGGTTGCCGTGTCATAGATCGGGTGTTCCTCGAACTCCCCTCGTGGTGACTCGATCGCGACCGGCCCCGAGTTGTCCATTCCCAGGCCCCATTGCGCGATATCCAGGTGGTGCGCGCCCCAGTCGGTCATCTGGCCACCGGAATAGTCCGACACCCAGCGGAAATTGACTCCGACCCGGGCCGGCGCGAACGGCTTTTCCGGGGCGGGGCCTAGCCACATGTCGTAGTCGAACCCGTCCGGCACGGGTTGTGTCTCCGTCAGGTGCGCGGTCTTGCCGAAATCGGGCCTGCCGCGGGGGAGCCCGACCCGCACCGTGTGGACCCTGCCCAGGCGGTTGTTCCTCACCAGTTCGCATACCTTGCGGAAGTTGCTGTCGGAGCGCTGCTGGCTGCCCGTCTGCCACACGATTCCCGCGGTCTTCACGGCGTCTGCCATGGCGCGGCCTTCCCGCACTGTGAGGGAGAGCGGCTTCTGTCCGTAGATGTGCTTTCCCGCGCGGGCTGCGGCGATCGCGATCAGCGCGTGCCAATGGTCAGGCGTGCCGATGTAGATCGAGTCGATGTCTTCGCGCGAGAGCACGTCGCGAAAGTCACTGAGTGCCACGCATGAGTTGTCACCGTAGTGCTCGTTGACCAGGCGGCGTGCCGGTTCGCGGCCCCGCACGGATCCGCTCCAATACCCGCCGCCCTCGCGGTTCACGTCGCAGACCGCAAGCACTCGCACTCGCTGGTCCTGCAGGAATGGCTTGAGCCAGTTCGTGCCGTTGTTGCCGGTTCCGATGAAGGCAATCGAGAGCCGGTTGCTCGGAGCGTCTTGCGACAGCACACGGGCCGGGACGATGGCTGGGAATCCGAGCAGGCTGGACTGGACAAAGGTGCGACGGCTGGGAGATGCGGGCTTCATGGCAGTCACCAGTGTATTGCGACGCGTTGAAAACTGTCGCCACTGGCAGGGGGATCAAGGGTACGGGCAACAGCCGAGCCCGGCTCAACTCCCATCCAGATGCCGTCGGGGACCGTGACTGAGATGTTCGGCATGACCGGTTATCCGCAGAAATGCCGCTTTCTGGGCCGCTAGCATGGAGTTACCGTGATTCACGGAGAACTGGAAATACCCGCAGGACCGCGGGGAATCCTCAGCGAACTTCTTTCAGTTGTGCTCGATTTCATTCCTGCGGAACGAATCGTACTTGGCGGCGGAACGGCGCTGGCTGCGCGCTGGCAGCACCGGGAGAGTCTTGACGTGGACTTGTTCGTTGACCCTGTCATATTTGACGCAAACATCTACCACCATGCGGCTGAATGCGAGGATCGTCTTGCCAGGCTTGGCTTCGGTCGCCTCGCAACGCTTGACGAGCATGGCTGCCACATCTCCCATCGTGCTGGCAACGTCGATATCGTAGGATGTTTCCCGCTCACTCCCGATAGCCGTTCGCGGGACTTCGTAGCGGGTACCGGAATAGCGCTGGAAACGAACAGAGAGATCTTGGCGAAGAGGCTGCATCGGCAGATTCTCGGCCACGGGCAAATCGTACCTCGCGATTTGTACGATTTTGCTTTCGCGAGGCGATTCGAACCAGAATCGATGCAAGCCGCTTGGAAGGCACAGAGAGTTGTCGACGCCGACTCCTTGGTGGCTGCGCTCGGCAGCTTTGCTCCCGGTTGGATGGATCGCCAGGAGGAAACCGTTCTGGGGGCACGCTATCCGGAACTCGAGGCACACGCGGTCAAGGGCATGCTCGATGACGTTCTAGGGCGTTTTCCTAGCCTTTCACCAGATCGCCGGAGACAACATTGATGGCACTTGATTTCGATGCTGTGCGCAGGGCCTTCCACGGCCCGCCATTGGCCAGTCCGCCGGACCACCTGCCGACGCAAGAGGAACTGCTGGCTGAGCACGAGCGCATTCGCGTACGGTGCAGGCTTGACCTTGGACTCGACCCCGTTGCCGCGGGCGTCGGCGAACACGGATCGCTGATCGGCGGTCCTGCCAAGCCCCTGACGATCATCCACAGACCCGTCGAACGGTTGTTGCGCCTAGAGCCAATGCCCCTGGAGTGGTTTGACTACCCAGAGGCGCGACGCGCGTGGAGCGGGCCCGTCGAAGACGAGATCGATTTTCTCGATCGGCTGATCAGCGCGCATCTTGCGGGCTTCCCGAACAGGCCGACGGCTGAGGAATTCTCTCGTTGGCTGCGCTCCCCTGCCCGTAGCTCGCGCAAGGGAATGGCCTTGTACAACGTTTTCGAGACGATCTGGCCGATTGACCTTCCCCGCTTGCTCAGCAGGGCCCATCTTTCGGTCTACGAAATCGCTCGTGCCATCATCGTATCCGAGGCGCGCGCGCCGGAGACGATCCGGTGGCTGCATCAATTCGCCGTGAATCCCAAGATGGAACCTGCGGCTGGGACGCGCCCTGTCGCTTGACTCCATTCCGCGGGATCGACTCTCGGCCCGGTCGCTACCGTCCTGCTGGCCGAATGGCGGCGATAGCCGCAACGACGCGGTCAACCGCGTGAGTCAGTTCAGGCCGGCGGCTTCGGATCTTGACGCAATTGCACTGGACATGCTGGGAGGTCCGCCATGAGTGCCTCCGTTCGGCGCAGTCTTGCGCGTCCTGCCGGCCTACGCTGCCGCGTCGCGCGACTCGATCAGCGGTGCAATCTCAGCCAGGAACTCGGCGGGAGTCTTCGCGCCGATGTTGCCAGCCCGACGATGGCGCACGGAGACTTGACCTGATTGGGCCTCGCGCTTTCCGACCACGAGCATGTAGGGCACCTTCTGCAACTGCGCTTCGCGGATCTTGTAGCCAATCTTCTCGGTCCGCGTGTCGACCTCCGTGCGCAGCCCGGTGGCGCGCACCTGTTCCGCGACCTCGTTCGCGTAGCCGTTCTGATCGTCCGTGATTGGCAGGACGACGGCCTGGACCGGTGCCAGCCAAAGCGGGAAGGCCCCGGCGTAGTGCTCGATCAACACGCCGAAGAAGCGCTCCACAGAGCCCCACAAAGCCCGGTGAACCATCATCGGCTGGTGTGCCTTTCCGTCGGTTCCGATGTACTCCAGTCCGAATCGCCGCGGCAGGTTGAAATCGAACTGGACCGTGGAGAGCTGCCATGAACGCCCGATCGCGTCCACCAGCTTGATGTCGATCTTGGGCCCGTAGAACGCGGCTTCGTCCGGCATCACCTTGGCTTCGATATCGCGCTTCCGGAGCGCTTCGAACAGGCTGGTCTCCGCCAGGTTCCATTCATCGGCAGTGCCGGCGTACTTGCTGCTCTCGCCGCCGTCCCAGGTTGAGAGCTCGACTGCGAACTCCGCGAATCCGAAGACCCGCAGCACCTCCATCGCGAAGTCGACGCAGCCGATCACTTCGGACTCGACCTGCTCTGGAGTGCAGAAGATGTGCGCGTCGTCTTGCGTGAACCCTCGGACCCGCAGCAGCCCGTGCATCACTCCGGACCGCTCGTAGCGGTACACCGTGCCCAGTTCCGCGAGCCGCACCGGCAGATCCCTGTAGCTGCGCTTGTGGTTCTTGTAGATCAGGATGTGGAACGGGCAGTTCATCGGCTTGAGCTGGTACAACGAGTCGTCCAGCTCCATCGGCTTGAACATGTCGTCCTGGTAGAACTCGGCATGTCCGGAGGTCTCCCAGAGCCCGTGCCTGGCGACATGCGGCGTCGCTACCAGGCCGTACCCGCGCTCCACGAGTTGCTCGCGCAGCCAGTCTTCCATCACGCGCCGGATGGTGCCCCCCTTGGGATGCCAGAAGATCAGGCCCGGCCCGGCCTCGTCCTGGATGCTGAATAGATCGAGCTGCTTGCCGATCTTGCGGTGGTCGCGTTTCTTGGCCTCCTCGAGCCGGTTCAGGTGCGCCTTCAGGTCCCGCTTGGAAAAGAACGCGGTTCCGTAGACGCGCTGCAGGCGCTCTCTCTTCTCGTCGCCCTTCCAGTAGGCGCCCGCCACCGAGAGCAGCTTGAACGCCTTGATCCGTCCCATCGAGGGCACGTGTGGGCCGCGGCAGAAGTCCGTGAATACGTTGCCAGTCCTGTACACCGACACCCGGGGTTCGTCGGTCTTCTCCTCGATCAGTTCGCACTTCATGAACTCGCCATGCTCGCGGTACTCCGCCAGGGCCTCGTCGCGGGGGATCCAGACGCGCTCATTCTTGGGATCACGCTTGGCGATCTCGTGCATGCGGGCTTCGATCTTCTCCAGGTCGTCGGGAGTGAAGGGCTGTTCCCGGTACATGTCGTAGAAGAAGCCCTGCTCGGTCGGAGGGCCGACACCCAGCTTCGTCTCCGGATACAGTTCCAGGGTGGCCGCCGCCAGCAGGTGGGCCGCCGAATGCCGGTAGACTTCCAGGGCCTCCTCGTTGCGGTCGGTCAGGAATCGGATGCTGGCGTCGCTCGACAGCGGGGCCGCGAGGTCGGTTAGCTGCCCGTCGACTTCGGCCACCAGCGCGGCGCGTGCCAGGCCCGGGCTGATCCGTTCGGCCACCTCGAACGCGGTCGTGCCCGATTCGAATCCCATCTGTGTGCCGTCGGGGAGCGTGACTGAGATGTTCGGCATGGCTGGGTCGGGCGAGTCGCCGTGCGCGGATGCGGCGGCGGACCGCTTCAAGATTTCAGTATCTCTCGAAGCACTGGCGCTCGTCGGGAATGCCGGCCGCCGCGAGGCGCTCGCGCAGGTCTGAGACCATCTCGGGAGGCCCGCAGAAGTACCCATCGAGATCGCACCTTCCCGCGGTCGCCTCTTCGACGTGCGAGGTGACGCGGCCGCGCCTCCCGTTCCATTCGGGATCGTCCCGGCTGACGGTTGGCATGAGACGGAATCGCGGATGGCGGTCTCGTAGGGTGTCGAACTCGCGGAGGTAGGCAAGCTCGTCGGCCGTCCGAGCGCCGAGCACCAGGGTCGCGTCGGCCCGGGGATTGGCCGCCAGGTGCGCAAGCAGGATGGCCCGAATCGGCGCAACGCCCGTGCCTGCCGCGAAGTACACCGCGGCCCTCCCCGCGTCATAGAGGCGCATTTTCCCTGCCGGCTCGCCGCACTCGATTGCGTCGCCCGGCTGCAAGGCGCACAGCAAGTTGCCGAACTCGCCCGCCGGGTGGATGCAGAACTCGACGCGCTGGTCTGGGCGGGGTGGCGACGCGATCGAGTAGTAGCGTTGGATCGGGGCGCCGTCGACCTCCGCCGAGAGCGCCACGTACTGGCCGGCCTCGTGAGCGAACGGCGCCTCGAAGGCGAAGTGCTTGTTGCGTCCGGTCAGGGCCCGGGATTCGATCAGGCGTAGGGTCGGCATCGACTCGTCCAATTGTCGACCAGTCCGCGAGCCGTTGCCGCTTAGCGGCCAGCGGCGTCGGCCAATTCGTCTTCGCCAGACCGCAGCATGGCGCGGGCGCGGGAAGCGAGGATGCCGGCAAGATCCGGATGCCCGTCCAGTGGCGGCGACGCTTCCACGGTCATGCCGGGATGCTCGGACCTCACATCGGCCAGCAGGCGCGGCAGGTCCTCGGTGAGATGTCGCCCCATGGTGAGGAAGTACGGTGTGACCAGGACGTGGCTGATGCCCTCGGCCGCGAGTTGCGAGACGGCCTCGGCCAGCGTCGGTTCCGACAGTTCCAGAAATGCAGCGCGGTACGATGGCATGCCGGCCCGACGGGAGGCTTCCCGAGCCACGGCCCGAACCGCATTGTTAGCCGCCGTCACGCGCGAGCCGTGCGCGAACACGACGAGCCCGATGTTTTCGCTGTCCGGCAAGCTATACTCTCGATTCCAATGGATGCCTTCATTATCACTGCCTACTTCCTCGCCGTTTTCGGCATAGGCTTCTATCACTCCCGCAACAAGAAAACGACGACGGACTACTTCCTCGCGGGCAAGCACATCGGCTGGTTTGCTGTTGGCGCCACGCTGTTCGCGACCAACATCGGCAGCGAGCACGTGATTGGCCTGGCCGGCTCGGGAGCCTCGAGCGGCTTGGCAGTGGGCACGTACGAGTGGTCGGCGAGCTTCTGCCTCCTCCTGCTGGCCTGGGTGTTCCTTCCGCAGTACCTGCGGAGCGGAGTCTTCACGATGCCCGAATTCCTGGAGAAGCGCTTCAGCCCGGGCTGCCGCTGGTACCTGACGACTGTCTCCCTGCTCGCCTACGTGCTGACCAAGATTTCGGTCGCATTGTTTGCTGCGGGGATTCTGACGCGGGAAATCTTCGGCTGGGATTACATGACGACCGCCGTGCTCCTCGTGATTGCGACCGGCATCTACACCATCACGGGAGGCTTGTCCGCCGTCATCTACACGGACCTGCTGCAGGCTTTCATCATGATCGGCGGCTCGGCGTTGCTGACCTGGATCGGCCTGAGCGAGGCCGGTGGGTTCGCAGGGCTGCGGGAAGCGCTCCCGGATGACTTCTTCCATATCGTCAAGGACATCAACCACGCCGAGTATCCCTGGCTGGGAACTACGCTGGGAACCATCATTCTCGGTACCTGGTACTGGTGCACGGACCAGGTGATTGTCCAGAAGGCGCTTTGCGCCCGCAACCTGCCCCAGGCGCAAGGCGGCGCGATTTTCGCATCCAGCCTCAAGATCCTCCCCGTCTTCATCCTCGTGCTGCCCGGTCTGATCGCACGGGCGCTCTGGCCCGGCGAAGCCACGGGCGACACCGCCTTTCCCCTGATGGTGCAGCGGCTCCTGCCGCCGGGAATGTCCGGGTTGATGGTGGCCGCGCTGCTGGCAGCACTGATGTCGTCGCTCAGTGGCGTCTTGAATTCGTGCTCGACGCTGGTGACCATGGACATCTACAAGAAGCTGCACCCAGAGGCCAGCGAGAGGCGCCTGGTGTATGTCGGGCGACTGATGACGGCCCTGGTCGTCCTCGTCGGAATTCTCTGGATTCCGATGATCCGTTACCTCAGCGGGGAGGTGTATCAATACATGCAGAGCGTCCAGGCCTACATCGGCGCTCCCATCACGGCGACCTTCGTGCTCGGCATCCTGTGGAAAGGCGGCACGTCCCGGGCCGCGCTGATGACGTTGATCGTGGGCGGTCTGGCCGGTGCCGGCCGCTTCGCCCTCGACATCCTGCACAAGGCCTACGGCATGGACCTCGGCGCGCTTAACGCGGTCGTGGAGATCCCGTTTCTCAACTACAGCTGCGGGGTGTTCGTCGGCTGCCTGGTTCTCTTCTGGGCTGTCAGCAAGGTGAGCGAGAAGCCGGTGGCTGCCCAAGTGGCGCAGTTGACCATCGCCTTCGGCGAGCGGGCGCGGACCGGCGGGGAAGGCGTAACCGACAAGCTGCTGCTCGGATTCTCGACGGCTATAGCGGTGGCCGTGCTGGCGCTGTGGTTCAACTTCCGCTAGGCCGAACGCGCCCTGGCGGCTGCGCCGGGGCGGGGAAACGCTAGAGCGTGCGCAGGTGGAAGCCTCCGTCGACGTCAAGCACTTGGCCAGCCGCGTAGTCGAGAGCGCCGTCGGCAATTGCCCGAACCGCTTTGGCGATGTCCTCCGGCCGCCCGAGCCGCCCCTGGGGGAGTAATCCGTCCGCCGCCAGCTTCTCGTACTTGGCCAATACAGGCGCGACCATGTCCGTTGCGATGATCCCCGGCCGGATCTCGAACACGCCGATGCCCTCGCCGGCCAGCCGGCTCGCGTACAACTGCGCTGCCATGCTGAGTCCCGCCTTCGACACGCAGTACTCGCCCCGGTTCACGGACGCGGTGTAGGAGGAAATCGAGGTGACGAACACGATCCGGCCTGTGCCGGCCTCTCGCATGAGCCTCGCCACGGACTGCGTGAGGAAATATGGTCCCCGCAGATTGGCGTCCAGCACTTCCTCGAAGCTCTCCTCGGTGGCGTCCAGGATGTCGTTCCGCTCGCGCGGAGCCATGCCGGCGTTGTTCACGAGAAGCTCGACCCGCCCGTACTCGGTCCGCACATAGTCCACCAGCGACTCCCGGTCCGACCGGGACGCGGAATCCATCTGGACGATCGCGGCGCCGCATTCGCGAGCCAGGCTCTCGGCGGCAGCGAGATTGCCGCGGTACGTGCCGATCACTCGATGGGTTCTGGCCAGTTCGATAGCGACAGCGCGACCGATCCCGCGGCTCGCGCCCGTCACAACAGCGATTGGTTTCTTTGTCTGCATTGCTCAGAGTTATTCCGTGGGCCGGCCTGCTGCCGCCGTACGGATAGCCGGACGGGTTGCGCTTCTAGGCGAGCACCGGCTGCACGACCTCGCCATGCACGTCCGTGAGTCGGAAGTGCCGGCCTTGGTACTTGAATGTCAGTCTCTTGTGGTCCACGCCCAGCAGGTGCAGCATGGTGGCGTGCAGGTCGTGCACGCTCACCGGGTCGGCGGCGAGGTTGTAGGAGTAATCGTCGGTTGCCCCATGTGTCACCCCGCCCTGGATCCCTCCGCCGGCCAGCCAGATGGAAAAGCACCGCGGGTGGTGGTCGCGCCCATAGTCCTGTGCGGTGAGCTTGCCCTGGCAGTACACTGTCCGTCCGAATTCGCCTCCCCAGACCACCAGCGTGTCGTCGAGCAGGCCACGCTGCTCGAGGTCCTTGACCAGGGCGGCCGAGGCCTGGTCCGTCTGGGAGCACTTCTGAGCGAGACGATTGGGAAGGTTTCCGTGATGGTCCCAGCCGCGATGGAACAGTTGCACGCAGCGCACCCCGCGTTCGACGAGGCGCCGGGCGAGCAGGCAGTTGCTGGCGTAGGACCCCGGTGTGCGCGAGTCTTTGCCGTACATCTCGAAGATGCCTTCGGGCTCGGACGAGAGATCCGTCAGTTCCGGCACGGATGCTTGCATGCGGTACGCCATTTCGTACTGCGCGATACGGTTTTCGATCTCGGGGTCGCCGTACTCGTCGAAGCGGACCCGATTCAGCGCCGACAGGTCCTCGAGATACCGGCGCCGGTCTTCGCGCGAGAAGCCCTCGGGATCGTTCAGGTACAGCACGGGCTCTCGTCCGGCACGGAACTTGACGGCTTGGTGCCTCGTCGGCAGGAACCCGCTGCCCCAGAGTCGCGAATACAGTGGCTGACCGCCGCTGCCCTGCGAAACCATCACGACGAAGGCTGGCAGACTGCTGCTCTCGCTCCCGAGACCGTACGAGAGCCACGACCCCAGGCTTGGCCGTCCGGCCAGTTGGTGCCCGGTCTGCAGGTACGTGATGGCAGGATCGTGATTGATCTGCTCGGTGTGCATTGACCGGACGATTGCGATCTTGTCCGCGATCGACGCGGTGTATGGGAGCAGCTCACTGATCTCCTGCCCTGACCCTCCGTGACGGGAGAAAGCGAACTTCGACGGGGCAACCGGGAAGCTGACTTGCGCCGCCGTCATGCCAGTCAGGCGTTGGTTGCCGCGGATCGAGTCGGGCAGTTCGGTCCCCTGGTGCTCGAGGAGTCCCGGCTTGGGATCGAAGAGATCCATTTGCGACGGGCCGCCTGACTGGAACAGGTAGATCACCCGCTTGGCACGCGGCGCGAAATGCGGGACCCTCGGGAAACCATCCTGACCGTCCGCCGCTCCGAGATCGCTTGCCAGCAGGTTCGAGAGCGCCGCGATCCCAAGGCCCGCAGCCGACCGCGAGAAGAAGTGCCTCCGAGTCAGGTCGAGATTCGGTTCATGCGTCATTGGCTACTCCCGGGTGATTGTCTCGTCCAGATTCAGCAGCATGCTGGCGACTGCCGTGTAGGCAGCGAGTTCGGGCGCTTCGATCGACTCGTCCCGCTCTTGTTCTCCTGCTGTCAGATACTTCTCGGCGTCTTCCGGGTCGGTCTGGTAGCGGTCGCGGTAGCGGTTCAGGCTGGCGCGGAGGATCTCGGCCTCGGCATCGCCGGGCTCCCGCGCCGTGGCGAGCAGGAACCCGTATTGCAAGCGATCGTCGTCGCTCGCGCCTCCCTCGCGGATCATCCTCTCCGCGTACAGGCGCGCCGCCTCCGTGTAGGTGGGGTCGTTCATCAGGTTGAGGGCCTGGATCGGTGTGTTCGTGCGGACTTCATGCACGACGCAGGTCTCGCGGGGGGCTGCGTCGAAAGCGAGCATGGCCGGCGGTCCCAGCGTGCGCTTCCAGAACGTGTACAGGCTTCGCCGGTAGAGATCGTTGCCGTGATCGTTCTCGTAGGCCTTCCAGTTCGACAGCTCCTTCCACAGCCCGCTCGGTTGGTAGGGCTTGACGGACGGGCCGCCCGACTCAGCCGAGAGCAGGCCCGCGATGGCCAGGGCCTGGTCCCGGATTGACTCGGCGGCCAATCGCTGCCGTGGCGCGCGCGCCAGCAGAAGGTTCTCGGGATCGCGTTGGAGCAGGTCGGGCCTCACTTTCGACGACTGCCGGTAGGTGGCGCTGGTCACGATGGTCCGCAGCAGCGCCTTGACGTCCCAGCCGCTCTCGATGAAGTCTCGGGCCAACCAGTCGAGCAGTTCCGGGTGCGTGGGAGCTGCGCCCTGCGAACCGAAATCCTCCACGGTTGCGACGATTCCACGTCCGAAGAGTTGTTGCCAGAAGCGGTTCACCGTGACTCGTGCCGTTAGCGGATGAGAGGGGTCCGTGAGCCACTGGGCCAGGCCCAGCCGATTGCTCGGGACGCCTGCCGGCAGCGGCGGCAGGGTGGCCGGCAGGCCGGGACCGACCTGTTCCCGCGGCGCGTCGAAGGATCCGCGGAACAGGAAATGTGTGGGACGCAAGTCGCGCCGCTCCTCCATCACCATCACGGTCGGAAGCGACGCGAGGAAGTCCTCCCGCTCCAGGCGGAGATCGCGGAGCTCGGTCCAGGTTGCGGTGGCCGCGCCGGCCGCCGGCGTCTCCAGGAATGCCCGGCGCAGTTTCCGCTGCTGTGCGGCCGTGCGGCGCTCGCGAGGGAGCGCGGCGATCTGGGAGGGGGTCTCGGCGACCGCGATGACGCCCGCCTCCTCGGCGCTGAGCGCGCGCGAATAGACTCGGGCGTCGTCGATCAGGCCTTCGAAACGGTCATCCGGGCCCGGGCCGTGGCCGATGCGCAGAGGCTCGGCGATCTTCGTCGAATTCAGGGATTCGTCGATGAGCGAGCGTGTCGTGACCTGGCGGCCATTGACATAGAGCAGCATTCCTGCCGTCGTGCGCGTGCCGTCGTAGACACCTGCGACATGGGTCCATTTGTCGAGCGGGATGGACGCTTCGGACTCGACCCGCATGCGGTCCGAGATGCTGGACGTGTCGATCCGGAACTGCAGCTTGCTGTCGACCAGGAACAGCCCGTAGCCCTTGGGACCGGCAGCGTTGTACCGGGCCAGGATGCCGCCGGTCTTCGCGGCCGGCCGGATCCATGCCGACAGGGTGAACGGGTCGTAGAAATCGAAATTGGCGATGTTTCCGAGGTCGAAGAAGCGGTTTCCGTCCAGCTTTGCCGCCCGGCCATGCCGACCCTCCGCGCCGCTATGGGAGGCCTCGAACGTCCGCCGCGCGACCAGCCGCTCGGAAAATGCCCACGGCTCGGGACTGGCCTGGACACTGTCCACAGTCATGGCTGCGTCGATTTCTTGCTGCCGACCCTCCAACGCCTCTTCCAGCCGCGCGATCCGCCCGTCGAGCGCGTCAAGGTGCGCTCGTTGCTCGCGCGTCGGCGCGCGCACGATCGGCGGCGTGTTCCCGAACTTGTAATAGCGGCCGCGGTCGGAAACGTTGTTGAAGAATGCGAAGAACTGATAGAACTCCCTCTGCGAGATCGGGTCGTACTTGTGATCGTGGCACCGGGCGCAGCCCATCGTCAGGCCGAGCCAAACGGTGGACGTCGTTTCGAGACGGTCGACGGCGTACTCGACCTGGTATTCGTCCGGGTCCGTGCCGTTTTCCGCGTTGCCCCGGTGGTTGCGGTTGAAACCGGTCGCAATCCGTTGCGACAGCGTGGGATTCGGCAACAGGTCGCCGGCGAGTTGCTCGACCGTGAAGCGGTCGAAAGGCATGTTGGCGTTGAAGGCTTCGATCACCCAGTCGCGCCACCGCCACATGTCGCGCTCCTGATCGTTCTGGTAGCCGTTCGTGTCGGCGTAGCGAGCGGCCTCCAGCCAGCGGAAAGCCATGCGCTCGCCGAAGCGGGGTGACGCGAGCAGGCGCTCGACCACCTGCTCGTACGCCGCGGGGGACGGGTTGCCGAGAAACTCGCCCACCTCGGCCGGCGCGGGAGGCAGACCGGTGAGATCCAAGGTGACTCTCCGCAGCAGCGTTGCCTTGTCCGCTGGCTCGGAGGGCTCGATACCCTCTTCGCGAAGCCGCGCGAGCACGAAGCGATCCACTGGGTTGACTGCCCCGGAATCACTGCCCGGACTACCGACGTCAGCCTTTCTAGGTGGCTCGAATGCCCAGTGGCCGGACCACGAAGCGCCCTCTTGCACCCAGGCCCTCAGTGTTGCGATCTGCGCTGAGGTCAGTTCCGCATGGCCCATCGAGGCCGGTGGCATCCGGCGGCTTGGATCGGCATCTTCCACGCGCCGAATCAGCTCGCTCTGCTCCGGCTTTCCGCGGACGATTGCGAAGCCGCCACCGGCAAGCGGGGCGAATGCACCTTCCTCGTTGTCAAGGCGCAAGGGCGACAGCCGCGTGTCCTTGTCCGGGCCGTGGCAGGCGTAGCACCGATCCGAGAGGATCGGCCGCACGTCGGCCTGGAAGTCGACCGCAGCGGGGGCGACTGCTGTGGCGGCGGTCGCGACCAGCGTCGCTACGAGAGCCCGGCCAAGCATGGCAATCACATTGTACCTACCACTACTGCCATCAGTTCGACGGATCGTGCCAGGTCTTGGAATGGCTCAGTCGGGGAAGAACGGCATGAGCCGACGGATCTGTGCCTCGGTAGGCTGCAGGCCGTACTCCGTGATCTCGAAGGCTTCCGCCCGCTCGATCGAATCGGCGGCCGCGCCGTACCGGGCCCGCGCCGCTTCGCGCCACGCGTCGGATATCTCGAGACTGCGCGCCGCCTTGAGCCACGCGAGGCGCCCCTTGGGATCTTTCGGCACCTCGTCCAGCCTGCCGGCGTGCCATGGCAACCACTCGTAGAACTGCGAGACATGAGCATCGAGCGCGGCGTACTTCTTCTCGACCACGTCGTCGATCGAAACGACAATATCGGGCCGGAACGGCTGGGGCCGCGTGAAGCGGTCCGAGAAATACAGGAACAGCGGGTTCTTGTTCGTCGGCGGTGTGTCGCTGGCGAGGTTGGGGACGGTGACCATGTAGGACGCGTCCTGCACCAGGATGCCGGTATACCGGTGGTCCGGATGGTAGTCGTTGGGCCGGGGTGCGATCACGATGTCCGCGTCCCACTCCCGGATCCGCCGGATGATCTGCATGCGGACCTCCAGGCTGGGCACGAGTTCGCCGTCGTGATTGTCGAGCACCTCGTACTCGATCCCGAGCCGGCGGCCTGATTCCTGGGCCTCCGCCCGCCGACGGGCCGCGAGCATTCCACCCCCTTCGGACTGGTGTCCGGCATCGCCGTTCGTCACCGAGACGAACTTGACGTTGTGACCGGCGGCTGCGTATTTGGCCGCGATGCCCCCGGCCTTGATGTCGCAGTCATCGGGGTGGGCGCCGATGGCGATAACTTGGATTGGTTCTGCGGTGGAGGGTGCAACTGCGAGTGCCATGAGCAGGATGAGGGGGAGGAACGCTACGCGCGGGGGATTCGTCATGTCATTGACCGCTGGTGCCGCTACGAGCGAACGGCCACTCCTTCTGCCGGCTCGCGATTCCGAGGTAGACGACTGCACCGAGCAGAAGCGTGCCGACACCAAACAGGATAAACCAACCGCCCAGCGACAGGAACACGTAGGTGTACCCGACGAGCGAGATGATCGCTGGCAGGGGGTAGCCCCACATGCTGAAGGGCCGCTCGACGTCGTCCTTGCGCGCCCGGATCAGGAACAGGGCGATCGTATGGCCAATGAACTGGATCAGGATACGGGCCGCCATCAGCGCCTTGATCACGTGGTCCAGGCTGAAGAAGCTTGCCGCGATCGTGCCCGCCCCGATCAGCAGCAGGGAACGGTGAGGGAATCCCTTGGTGGGGTGCAACTCCCCAAGCTGGCGGAAGAATATCCCGTCCCGGGCCGCGGCGTACGGCACCCGCGAATAACCCAGCAACAGCGCGAAGATCGAGCCGAACGCCGTAATCACAATCATTCCGGCAAGCAGGTTGGCGGCCCACGGGCCGTATACCTGCTCGACGAACAGGGCTCCGAGGAACGGGGATTCCATTGCCTGCCGCCACGGCACAACGCCAATGAAGCTGAACGAGATCGCGATGTCGATCACCGCCACGCCGAGGACTGAGTACAGGACCGCACGGGGGATCGTGCGGCCCGGATCCTTGACTTCTGCTCCGAGATAACAGACCTGGTAGTAGCCCAAGAACAGGTACAGCACTTCCGCGGATCCTTCCCCGAGACCCTGCAGGAACGCCAGGTCGAAGCGGAACGCATCTTCGGGCAAGTCGAACGCCAGGGCGGGATCGAAATGCAGGATTCCCGTGACGATGACCCACCCAGTCGTCAGCAGCATCACCGACCAGAGCCCGAGCATCAGCTTCGCGATGTCATCGATCCGTCGATAGAGAGCGAAGATGAGCACCACGCAGATCCCTGCCGCGAGCAGCTTGCCTTCCATCGCGGACAGGTCTGGCAGGAATACCCGCAGGTACTGGACCAGTCCGATGTTTCCGCTCGCGATCTCGAGCGGGCCGGCGAACAGGATCTGCCAGACGAACAGGAACGCCAGCATGCGTCCCCAAGTGCGCTCGCCGAACCCCTTTTTCAGAAAGACGTAGGTGCCCCCGGCAGCGGGATTGGCAGCGCCGAGTTCGGCGACGACCAGGCCGTCGGCGAGCGCGATCACGGTACCCACGATCCACGCCAGGTACGCCTGCGGGCCCGCCAGGGTCTGGAGAATCAGGGCGATCGCGATGAACGGCCCGATCCCAACCATGTTGGACATGTTGATGGTCGTGGCGTTGAGCAGGCCCAGCCTGCGTTGCATCCCTTCCAAGTTGGTCTCCTGCGGCTATTGCCTGGAGCAGGGTAGCACCTTTGCCCGCCTCCGTTCGAGATGAATGGCAGCTGCCCTCACCCGGTTGTGATTGCGGGGCGTGCCCAAGACGGGTGGTAGCATCAACAGACGCCATTGGAACGCGGCAGTTCTGCCGCGCAGCAACCCACGCGACCAAATGCCGGGGTCCAAGGTTTCAAGCAACGTCTCGCCTCCCTCCTCGTCGCATGATCGGGCCGACGCGTGCGTGCTGCATGCTGGCTGGCTTCCCGTAGGGTCTGGCGGGAGGCTCCTGATTTGGGGCGAATCGGCGCGGGAACTACCCCGGCCTCGAAAGGACGAGCATCCGTTTCAATTGCGGCGGGACGAACTCGCGGCTGTGATCTGCGCAGCCGGGGCTGTCGTCGCAGACGACCGGGAAGAGCGCCGCCGAATCCCGAACAAGGCTTGGGCTGTCTTGCCGGGAAACGGCACCGGACCAGCTCCATCGCTGGAATTGCAGGCCGAGCTGCAGGATCAAGGCACGGCTCCGCCAACGCGCCTGGGAGTCTGGCGGATTGACACGGTCGAGATCACCCGATTGCCCGTGCTGCTGAGCTTGTTCAATTCCGGGTCTTCTGATTCGGCACGGTCGATCCGTTGCGGCCATGACTTGCGCTTTTGGCAGCAACTGGCCGAGCGATTGCTCTGGTCCGTCCGGAGGCACGAGTACCTACCCTCGATCGCGGCCCTGCCGCCAGGAATCGGCAGGAGCCCGAAGCGCAGGGGCAAGAAGGCAATCGAGTCGGATGTGCAGTTCGAATCCAGCTGGGAGCTGGCGGAATTCGCGGAGGACCAAATCGTCGCCGGATTCTCCGGTGCGATGGCGTCAGTATGCGGCGCACTGTGGACGGAAGATCCTCGAAAGGCCGAAGGCGGCATCCAGGTGCGCGACTCAGCCCAACTGGTGCGTCACTTTCTCGGGGTGCAACTCGAGAGCACGGTCCGGGACACGAGGTTTTCGCAAGCCACGATCAAGCGCTTCGATGGGACGTTCGTCCGAGCCGCCCTGACCGAACCGCCCGATTCAGCCCGTGCCGATCCGGCGAGCCGCATCGGCACGCAGACCTGGGAGCAATGGAGGCGTTGGCGCGACCGAATCCAGCGATCGGCTCGTGACGCGGACGAACGCATCTGTTTCCGCCTGGAGGACGCGAATCCGGCCTCGCCCGATGCCTGGCGCCTGGAGTGGCTCATCTCGTCCCGTCGCGACCCGTCAATTCTCTTTCCGCTGGAGGACTTCTGGGCGAACCGGAAGAGCGACCGGACTCCGCCGAGAGTTGTGCGGGAGGTGCTGCTCCAGCTTGGCCAGGCCGCTCGGCTGTACGACCGGCTCTGGGATGGCATGGACAGCGACGCGCCCTCCGGAGTCATTCTGGACCGGGACGAGGCACTGGCGTTTCTGCGGCGTCAAGGCCCCATCCTGCAAGGCGCCGGATTCCGCGTGATCGTGCCCGCATGGTGGACGATGACTGGCCAGCGCCGCATGCGCCTGCGGCTGGCAGCGCGGAGACCGGTGCAAGCCGACGGGGCAGGTAGCGAGGGCTCGGGGTTGCTCGGGCTAGACCGCCTAGTCGAGTACGAGCCCCGTGTCGTTCTGGACGGGGAAGTCCTTTCCCGAAAGGAGTGGGACCGGATCGTGGCCGCCAAGGAAGGCCTGATCCAAGTCCGGGGCCAGTGGATGGAGTTGCGCGCAGACGAGGTTTCCCGCCTTGAGGAGTACTGGGACGCCGGCGATTCGCCGCGTGAGATGACCGTCGGCGAATTGATCCGCGCCGAGGCCGGTACCGGCCAGGACAGTGTCGAAGTTGCCTGCGACGCCGAGCTTGGCCGGATGCTCTCAGCGCTTCGCGGAACTGGTGGTCTTGAGATCCTTGATCAGCCGACGGGTTTCAAGGGCCAGTTGCGGGAGTACCAAGTGCGGGGGTTCTCGTGGCTTACATACCTGGAGCAGCTCGGTTTCGGAGCCTGCCTGGCCGATGACATGGGCCTGGGCAAGACCATCCAGGTCCTCGCGACTGTCTTGGAGGACAAGACGCGGAACCCGGATGCCAGCCCCACGTTGTTGGTCGCTCCGACATCGGTTCTCGGGAACTGGCAGCGCGAGACGCGGCGCTTCGCGCCGACTCTTTCGACGTTCATTCACCATGGGCCGCAGCGCGCCAAGACCGCCACGGCGCTGGCTGCCGCGACACGGCAGGCTGACATCGTGATCGTCTCTTTCGGGGTGGCCAGGTCGGATGCCGCCGTCTTGAGAGCGACGGGGTGGCGTCGGCTGGTTGTCGATGAGTCCCAGAACATCAAGAACCCCTCCGCGGCCGTGACCAAAGCCATTCGCGGCATCAGGGCGGACCGGCGCATCGCCCTGACAGGCACACCGGTCGAGAACCGGCTGATGGACCTTTGGTCGCTCTTCAGCATGCTGAACCCGGGATACCTGGGGAACATGACGGAATTCAGGAAGAATATCGAGCGGCCGATCATGCAGGGCCGCGACCGTGCGGCCGCGCTGCAATTGCGGGGTATGGTGCGGCCGTTCATTCTTCGGCGCATGAAGACAGATAAGGCGATCATCAAGGATCTTCCGGCGAAGGTCGAGCAGCACTCGTTCTGCAATCTGACGCCGGAACAGGCCACGCTCTACGAAGCGGTTGTCCGTGATCTTGAAGCGAAGCTGCAGGCCGATTCAGGAATCGAGCGCCAGGGCCTGATGTTCGCGACGCTGATGCGACTCAAGCAGATCTGCAATCATCCCGCGCAGTATCTCCAGGACGCCAGCGAGTTCTCCGAGTCGCGTTCGCATAAGCTGGCCCGTGTTTGCGAAATGCTTGACGAGATCGAGGCGGAGGGCGACAGCGCGTTGGTCTTCACACAATTCGCCGAGGTTGGCAAGTCTTTGGAGACGTTGTTTCGCCGACGCTACGGCGGAGCGGTCTACTACCTGCACGGCGCGACTCCGAGGGCCCGGCGCGAGCACATGGTGGAAGAATTCCAGAATCCCGACACCGAACGGGCGATTTTCGTGCTGTCGTTGCGCGCGGGCGGAACCGGCATCACGCTGACCCGGGCGAACCACGTCATTCACTTCGATCGGTGGTGGAACCCGGCCGTCGAGAACCAAGCGACCGATCGTGCCTTCCGGATCGGGCAGGACAAGACCGTGTTTGTCCACAAGATGGTGACCATGGGCACCCTTGAAGAGCGCATTGATGAACTGATCGAGAGCAAGAAGAGCCTGGCGGAGGAGATCGTTGGGACCGACGAATCTTGGCTGGCGAATCTCGACAACCAAGCCTTCCGGGAACTGATCGCGCTGGACCGCAGTGACGCGGTAGTGGGTTGATAGGAGGGCGAAGCATGGCTGGACGAAGCAAGACTTGGTGGGGGGCCGAATTCGTCAGGGCCCTCGAGAGTTGCATGGACCCCGGGCGTTTGCAGCGTGGCCGGAGCTATGCCCGTCCCAGTCGCCAAGTCTACTGCGACGTAGCCGACGGCAAGATCGAAGCCGAGATTGTCGGCAACAAGAACCCGCATTACGGTGTCTACCGGACGCCCTATTACGATGTCGAAATCCAGTTCCGCAAGATCCCGGCAGGGAGCTGGGCCAAGATCCTCCGCAGATTGGGCTCCAACGCCAACTGGGTGACCCACCTTGTGCTGGGGGAGGTGCCCTCCACGATCGAGGAGGCGTTTGAGGGTTCGAAGGTCAAGCTCCTGCCTCGGTCGAGGACCGAGATCCATTCGAGTTGCTCGTGTCCCGACTACGCGAACCCTTGCAAGCACGTGGCAGGCGTCTATTTCACGGTAGCGGCGATGCTGGAGCAGGATCCGTTGCTGCTGTTCGAGTTTCGCGGAATGGATCGTGGCGAGCTGCTCAAGGCGATGTCGAAGTCCGAGTTCGGCGCGGCGTTGCTGGACGGCGAGAGCGTTGGCGGTCCGGACCTCGAAGCTGCCACGCGCGCTGCACGCCTGCCCGCAGTGACGGCCGTTCCCGGCGAGGCCGCCGCCTTGGACCCACGCGCCTTCTGGCGCGGCCTGCCGCTGCCGCGCGGCGTCGCCGCTGACAGGCGGCTCCCGCCCGTGCCGGCTCTGCTGTTGCGCAAGGAGGGAGACTACCCGGCGTTTTGGCAGCGGGAGAGTTCCTTCATCGACGCGATGTCGGAGATCTACGAGCGAGTCGCGAACAGTCTTCCCTCGGTGCCGGCCAACGGATTGCCGCTGGACGAGTGAGGCGGGATCGAGCCGGTCCGGCTGCTCTTTGTCTGATCATGCTTGGGGATGCTGCTACCCTGAGATCGCAGACCGGTTCAGTTGGACCGCCATCCACACGCTTCTCGGACCCCGGCCGGCACTGCCCGGTCGATCGCAACGAGCAATCGGGAGTTGGTTCGTTTCGGGCTGCGTTCTGAAGGTTGGGGCGGTAGCTCAGTTGGTAGAGCAACGGCCTTTTAAGCCGTGGGTCCCGGGTTCGAGTCCCGGCCGCCTCACCACTCGAGACTTGTCCTGCCCGCAGGGGATCAACGGCTGGCCGCGCCTCAGTTGAACACCCAGGGTCTCGCCTGCTTCACCGCAAGCTGCCCTTCGGCGGTCACCTTGAACTCGATTTCCATCGCGAACTGCTCGTTCGGGGACACGCCGTAGAGCTCTCCGAAGCGGTTGTGGATGGTGCGGAGGTAGGCGCGCAATTCGTTCCGTTGCGCCGCGCTCAGGAGCTCCTCGCCGTTGGCGGCTCGATTCGAGCTGCGGATGTGGCGATCGTCGCCGGGCCCGCCTGAGCCGAGCAGCAGTTCCTCCGGGATGGATTCCCCCTCTGGATTCGTGACCAGATCTTCCCCGACTTGCGTGTTCACGTAGTAGTTCCGCGGCCGCCCATGGCCCCCGGTCTGGTACACGATGTCTTCGCTCACCGCGACTCCGTTGGCTCGCTCGTCAGAGTAGTTGGGGTGAACGAGGACTCCCATGGCCGCCGCCACGTGGTCGATTCGATAGAACGCCCGCTCCTCGAAGGCCCGGAAGTTCCACAGGCTCGCGTAGACTTGCTTGACCGATTTCGAGATGTGCCCCTCGTCGGGGTGGTGGGTGTAGGAGTCGTAAAGGCCCGCGCCGCTGAATCCCGGCAGGTCTTCGTTGTTGGTGCTGGAGCGGAGACGGATCGGCTGGCTGCCCGCAAAACTTCCCTGCAGTTCCGACAGCGCCGCCATCATCCAATCCGGCATCGCCCCCTCGCGGACCTTGCGCCTGAATTCCTTCAGCCTACTCTCGCGCTCGTCGGTATCGGTCGCGAACCGCGGTTCCTCTAGCATGGCCAAGGCCTCAGCGTAGAGATCGTTGAAGCGCATGAATTCGTGATAGAAGTGAAACGGCACCGCGAAGCCCTCCGGCACGGTTCCGCTCGGGAATCCGAGCTTTCCCAGCGTTGCGACGTTCGCGGCCTTGACGCCCACACTTGACGAGTCCCCGAATGCGATCTCGGTGAGGGGCCGGATGCTCCGTACTGAAAGGTCGCGGGCCGGTGCTTGGGGCTCCGACGGGCGCAAGTCCTCAAAGTGGCGCTCGACCTCCCCGATCGGGGCTTCTCGGATTTCGTATCCGCCCGCCTCGACTTTGTAGTGGACGTATTTCCCAATGAGGCCGGCGATTCTCGCATCCTCGGCAGCACCGCGAATGTATGCGTTCGGAACTCCGTCCTGGACCGCGCGCAGATTGACATGCGACAGCGGTGTCTGCCGGACCCCCGTGATGATACCGGCGACTCGCGGCATCTCGTTCGGAAGGCTCTTGTAGAGCACGATGTCCCGCGGGCTTGGCCGCTCGTCCAGAGACATCAACCTCAATCGCCCGAAACCCTCAGCGAAGTTAAGCGGCAGGTAGGCGATGTCGGAGAACAACTCGTCTTCCGTAAAGACCGGCAGCCCGGCGTTCTCGTATTGGTCCCGCTCTTGCTCGTAGCGTGCCACCGCGGCTGGACGCGCATGGTAGGCGAGGTTGCCTGCCATCAGGGTGGAGTGCGATTCAAGCAGTTCCAGCGAAAGTTGGATTGTTTCGAAGGGGAAGGAGTCTCGCGGCTGGAACTCGAAGGTGTACAGGCCTGGTTGGCCGCTCGGCGATGTCAGCAGGGGGCGGTAGACGACTGCTCCCCGGAGCACCCCCCCACCGCCCGCGCCCCTACCGCCGAGCACCCCCACGGCTCTCATGAACTGCGGGTGGGCGCGGTATTTGTTCGTGTTCTGGAAGTAGATCTTCGGCGCGTCGGTGCCGGCTCCAGTGATGACGAACTTGACGAACTGAAGCCCTCTCAACCCGGTGTCCCTCATGACTTCGGCACCCCGGTAGGTGAGCTCTTCGAACGTCTCGCGGTCAGGAATCGTGGCTGCCCCGTCTTCGCGGGCGACTTCGTCGGGCTGCTTCAATTCCGCAGCGGTTTCCCCGCCAAACCCGCCTCCGCCCCGGGCTCCCCCGCGTCCCCCGCCTCCCGGCCCGCCTCCGGCCCCGCCGAATCGACCGAAGCGCGGCATCAATTCGTTCTCGGTCAGATTGCCGCTGCCGTCGGTGTCAAGCGTCGCGAGGGAGTCGGAGGCCGAGTCGATTTCATTGGCCTCGATCTCGCCACTTCGGTCTGCGTCCAGGGACGTGACCAGTGGCAGCATCGCCAGCATGCCCCCCGGGCCTCCTCCAGGGCCGCGCGTGCCCCCCGGGCCTCCTCCGGGGCCGCGAGCGGGCCTGCCCGGAGGTTCTTCTCCGCGACCGCCTCTTGGTGCCAGTTCCCCTTGCCGCAGGGTTCCGTCGCCATCGGCATCGAGAGTCCGCAACGCGCGGGAAGCCTCCGAGAGTTCATCCGCGGAGATCTCCCCCGTGCCGTCGCGGTCGAGTGCGGCCATGATCGGGAGCGCCGCCAGCGGGGGCCCTTGGCCCCTTCCCGTCCCACCTCGTCCCCGGCCGCCTTGACCTGGGGTCAGTTCGCTGGTCGCAAGCGTTCCAGTGCCGTCGGCATCCAGTGCGAGGAGGGCGGCTGTCGCGGAGCGGATTTCTTCGGCGGAGATTTCGCCGTTTCCGTCCCTGTCCAGCGCGGTCATGACCGGAAGCCGCTGGAGCATTCCCCCCCCACGCCCGCGTCCGAACTCGCCGGCCGGCTGTGCGAGTTCGTCGCTCGTCAGGACACCGTTGCCGTCGGCGTCCAGGGTGGGTAGCACCGCCGGAGCGCGCTCGATCTCGTCCGCGGAAAGAGACCCGTCCGCATCCGCGTCCAGAGCGCTGACCAGCGGAATCATTCTGAGCATGTCCGGTGGCATCTGGGCGGGACCCGGGCCCGCCAAAGCTACCAGGGCAGCGATTGCCAGCCATTGCATTCTCGTAGTCATGTCTTGATTCTTCCTGTCTGTTGTTGCGGGTCTGCTATTCGTTCCGGCCCGGCTTGGGCAGGTTACGGTCGTCGTAGAACAACACGATCTCGGCCGTGTCGCGAACGAAGTCCATGCGACCGACGTTCACGTGCCGCACGGGGAGGCCGGTTCGCTCTCGAAGATCGGCGAGCAGCAGGTCGCGCCGGTCCGGGACGACCAGCTCCAGCTTGTCGTAGGTGATGCCCTTGCTCGCCTCGAAATGGAATCCCCATTCGTTCTCAAGCACGAAGAGCAATGCGACGATGATGCCGTTCGAGACCATCATTCTCGTGAAATCGCCGTTGGACGCCAGGACGGAGTTCATCACTGCGACAGCGATCAGAACAAACAGGTAGGTCATCTCCCTGGCGGCGATCGTGTCCGTCCTGTACCGCAGCACGGAGAAGATCGCGAACAGCCCGAATCCCACTCCGATGCTGAGGTCGACGCTGGTCAGGAGCCCCAGAACGAAATACGTGACCGTGCTGAAGGTCAGGAATGTCAGGACATACTGCTTGTCCTGGGTGGACGGGTAATAGATCAGCCGGACAACCAGCAGTGCAACCGCGAGGTTGAAGCCGGCTCCTGCCAGGTGGGTGAGGAGTTCAGGATGCATCGGAACCTTCCTCCGCCAGCCGACGGATCATTCTGAGCTTCGGCTTGATGCGGTTGTGCCTCACGTTCGGATACAGCATCGGCACGCCGATGCAGTACTTGCTGAATCCTGTGGGGCGTACTCCCAGCGAGGACATGTGCCGGAACACGATCGAGGTGCGATCAATCTCTTCCTGCTTGAGCTCTGCGACTGCGATCTCCGGTAGAGCGGCGTGATCGACCGCATTGTTGTATGTCAGCCGAATGTCGAGCGTCAGGCGTTCCGGCGCTGTCTTGCTCAGCAAGGTGATTCGATCGAAGCTGTTCCAGAGCATCGGTTCGAGCGACCGGGATTCGATCGGGGAGTGGGTTGCAACGAAGCGGTCCGAGTCCTGCGTCAGTTCGGTCACGAATCCGGGTGTTTCGGTTCGCGTCTTGACCGAGCGGTTCGAGCTGACCTTCTTCTTGATCTCCAGGAAGGAGCGTCCTGAGTCCAGGTACTCTCGGCTGCGCACCTTGTACGAGTTCCTGCCGCCATTGTGGTGACGCAGGTAGAGATCAAACCCGCCAGTATCGAAGTACAGGGTTCGATAGCGGTGCAGGCGGACGGAATCGATTTCGAGGACTCGGTAGGAATCCCGAAGGGAATCCAGGGAAGCCAACAGCTGGTCCGGAGTCAGGAGGAATTTCGTGTCGACCCGGTTTGCTGTTGCGGTCGCGCTCATGCAGCGCAGTCCGACCGGATCGAAACGCTTGAGACACACGCGAATGGCGCTTGGAAATGCCTCTGAGCAATTGTCCGCGGGCTCGGGCTCACGACAGGGCATCGAGACGATCGCGGGACGGAAGACTCGGGCGGGCGCTCGTTCCGTCCGCAGCCCTTCAGGAACGCTTTCCATGCAGCCATCCTCGGAGCCGCCGTTCTTGCGGCGGTGGCCTTCAAGAACCTCAAAACGCGGGTGCTGCATAAGGAACGATGGCAACCTGGGCCGGGTCAGCGGCATCTAGGCGAATGGACGTAGCGCCGGGTGGGTGTGTTACGGCCGCGTTACGATTGCCGAGTGCCGTGCACGGCGCCGCAACCGGAGATCTGTTTTCTGTATATTGTTGTTTTCAAATACTTTAGAGTGTGACTTGGATTGGTTCTCCGCTCTTTTCCACCAGCGCATGCGGCCATCTGCAAACAACAATTTGCATAGGTTTTGCACTTGACTTGAGCTGGCTGTTTCAGGAGCTTGGGAGGATGCAGCGATCCGTTCGCTACATCATGGCCGGAAGTGTATTGCCGTCAAGCGCTACGCGGGTTCCGCGGCGGCCTGCGAGGTGGCTCCTCGTAGTTCTTGCCCGAGCCCTCGTAGAGCGGGCGCGGCTCGGGGACGGGGATCACCCGCTGTCCGTGTGGATCATAGGCGATCATCCGGCCCGTTCGGTACGAGTCGACCCCGAGCCGGATAGCAGTCATCACTTGGTAGCCGAACCGGGCGTCGAACGCCGGCTTGCTGCGGCTGCGCATACAGTCGAGGAAGTCCGCGACATGGTTCGCGCTGATGTTTCCTGGCTTGACCTCGACATGCAACACGTCCTCGCCCGTTGCCTCCCGGAACTTGGAAGCGAATTGGTACTCGGGCTTGACGCTGATCCCTTCTGGCAGGAACGAGATGGCTCCCTCGTGCCCGTAGACGGTGGTGGGCATTCCGATATTGCCGGCAGAGGATGCCATCGAGGCTGAGAGATTGACGTAGTGGCTGCCGTACTCGATGACGGTGGCGTACGTGTCGGGCACTTCGCGCTCGCGGTGAACGTAGATGCCGCCGTGGCCGCTGACGCGCCGGGGAAACTCCTTGCCCATCATCAGCATGAGCGGCGCGAGCCGGTGGTAGAAAAGATCGGTGGCGATGCCACCGGAGTAATCCCAGTACTTGCGCCAGCGGAAGAAACGTTCGGCGCTGAAGGCTCGCGCCGGAGCCGTGCCGAGGAAGCGGTTCCAATCGATAGTGTCGGGAGTCCCCTCGGTGTCGATCGTGTAGTTCCATTCGCCGTACAGCGAATTCCGGCAGTAGGTGTTCTGAGCCCAGAGGACCGGTCCGATCCAGCCGCGCTCAATCACCTTCAGCGCCTCGTGGTAGCGCCGGTCGGACACATGCTGGCTTCCGACCTGGAGAACGCGTCCGGTCCGCTCGACGACCTCTGCGATCCGGCGGGCCTCCTCGATCGTGTAGGTCATCGGCTTCTCGAGGTAGACGTCCTTGCCCGCGGCCAACGCGTCCAGTGCCATCGTCGCGTGCCAATGGTCCGGTGTGGCGATCCACACCGCATCGATATCGGTGCGTTGCAGCAATTCCCGGTAGTCGACGAAGCCGTGCTTCGCCTCGAGCCCGGCGGATTCCAGGGCTCCATTGCGGCGCTTGTCGTAGATATCGCTGATCGCCGCTATTTGGACGTCGCCCTGATCTCGGGCGCGTCCCAGGAGCAGTCGCAGGTGGCCGCGACCCTTCCCGCCGACTCCGATCATGCCGATGTTGATCCTGTCGTTGGCGCCGAGCGTTCTGGTAGCGGCGGGAGCGGCAGCTAGAGCCGGCGCCGCGACGGCATTTGCGAGAAACCCTCGCCTGGAAGCTTGCGTAGCAGTCATGGTTACGATCCTGGCGCAATAGGCCCGGGCAAGCGCCCTGAAAGCCTCGATTCCGCATTCGTACTATACCCGTTGGCTAGAGGTTGAGTCCAAGCCCGCCCGCCAAGACTGGCTCCGGGGTCAAATCAGGGTTGGCTATCCGAGCCCCCACGGTGACACCGAGAATCTCGGCAAAGCGCGCCTCGAAACGATCTCCGGACGCAGCTCCCCGGGGAGTGGCCGTCCGCTGCCTTCCGACCCGTTCGCACGGTGCTGGACTGCCCGCAGGAGGCTGATATTCTCGTACTGTGCTGGCACGCCCTAGCTAGGCGCTTGGAAACTGACGGTATTGCCAACAATTTTCAATTCAATGGAACGATTCTGCAGGCTGGCTCGTCCTACTGGCGCGCAAACCTGTCTTGGAGGGAGGTCCACTTTCATGCGAGCAGCGATTCACTTTCTTGGCTTGACGTTCTCGATCCTTCTCGTTCCGGGGTCGATCGAGGGCAACACCGGCTCTACTGATCCTGGGCTCGGCGTTGCCCGGGTTAGCTATGTCAGCGGGAATGTAACCACCATGCGCGGCAATTCAGGGGACTGGATCGCCACGAGAGTGAACATGCCGGTCGTCGAAGGGGACACGGTCCGTGCCGCCGGCATCGCGAAGGTCGAGATCCAGATGGATCAAGGGAACTTCGTGCGGCTGGGGGACAACAGCGAGGTGCAGTTCATCGAATTGGCTTCCAAGCGCTTTCGGATCCGGGTTATCGAAGGCACAGCTGTATATAGCGAACTGGCAGATAGCGACGCCGACACCGACATTGAGACGCCTCTTGCCGTGGTTCGTCCGATGATGGAGGGCCGATATACGGTCATCGTATATCCCGAGGAAGTGGCAGTCGAGGTCCGCGAGGGCCATGCGGAAGTTGCCTTTGAGGCCAGCACGGGGCAGCTTTCAAGCGGGAAGACGATGATCGTCCGCAAGAGCGCTGCCGGAATCCACTTCGAGACTGTCGATCTGGCTCCTCCCTCCGAGCTTGACAAGTGGGCCTCCGCTCGCGACAAGAACATGCGCCGGGTCGTTTCGAACAAGTATCTGAGTCGCGACATCTATGGGGGACACGACCTTGACGACCATGGGCACTGGCGTTATATCGACGGCGTCGGGCACTGCTGGTTCCCGAAAGCGAGCAACTCTTGGGTGCCATACCGAAATGGCCATTGGATGTGGATCGACTATTACGGCTGGAACTGGGTTGGCAATGAGCCGTGGGGATGGGCTCCCTACCATTGGGGCCGTTGGCATCGGCACCCGGCCCACGGCTGGGGCTGGTTCCCGGGTTCTCCCCGCCTGCGACACACCTGGCGACCCGCATTGGTTGCGTTCTTCGGGTACTCAACCGTCACGCCCGGCAGGGTCTTCGCGGGGTCGGTATATGGCGGTATCGGCTGGGCCCCGCTTGCCCCCGGCGAGCGCTTCTTGCCCTGGTACGGACAGCGGTACTACTCGGGAAATAGCACGACCGTGCTCGATAACAGAGTCATCGTTGTCAACAACTATCGCAACGCCCGGAATTTCCAGGGCGTGTCGTACGTCGATTCGCGCGATCTGGGTAGCAGCGCGCGGCAAACGCCCCGCGCGATCCGCACAGGTGAGGTCCAGCAGGCCACGGCGATCCGGGGACCGTTGCCCGTTGTTCCGTACCGTGCCAGCCAAGGGCGAATTGTCGTCGCTTCGGGATCGGATCGCGCCCGAGCTTTGCAGAACCCCTTGAGAGCCTCCGTGACGGCCCTGCGAGACGGTACCGCGCGGGTGCCTTTCGACTCGCAGCAGGAGCGCGTGAGAAGGTCGGTGCAATCCTTCCGCCGGGCAACTGAGTCTCCCACCACCAACCGAGTTGCGGATAGCGCCAACGCGCCCGAATTGGTCGGCGGTCGGATCAGCCCGGCTGGCGGGGGAACTGCCGGAAATCCCACCGCCCGGAGTGCGTCCGGCCCGGCGGCTCGTGTTCCGACGGCCGAACCAGCCTCCGCGCCCCGCGTCGGTGCACTATCGACCACGCGGAGGACTCAGTCTGCGACTGCCCCTGCTTCAGCAACCCGCGCTACCGTGGCGGAGCGGACCCGCGCGGCCGTATCCCAGGCGGAGCGCGACGGCACGTCCCGCGCCGCGACGGCAGCGCCCTCGGCTTCCCAGCGGCGTAGCGCTTCTTCGGGACCCACCGCCCGAGTTCCAACCTCTCGGTCCTCTGCTTCGCAAGCTCAGGCTGGTTCCAGCGCATCGTCGCCGGTCTTCATGCCCCGGAGCCGGTCAAGGCTGACAACGCGGTCCCCGGTCTCCGGATCTTCTCCAACGAGTATCCGGCCCGGGACTCGGAGTTCGTCGCCGTCCTACTCGCAGCGGACCCGGTCCCAAAGCACGACTCGGTCCCCATCGTACGGGTCGTCCTCATCGCGGAGATCGTCGCCGTCCTACGGGTCTTCGTCGTCGCGGAGCTCATCGCCGTCCTATAGATCGTCGCCATCGTACGGGTCTTCATCGTCGCGGAGTTCATCGCCAACGTATAGATCGTCGCCGTCCTACGGGTCGTCCTCGTCACGGAGCTCATCGCCGTCCTATGGTTCTTCTTCGTCGAGGAGCTCGTCGCCATCGTCCGGGTCTTCCTCGTCATCGCGGAGTTCCTCCTCGTCGTCACGGAGTTCTTCCTCGATCGGGTCGTCCTCCAGCAGTCGGAGCTCTTCTAGTTCGAGCCGGTCCTCGTCCTCGTCCTCGTCGCCTTCGTCGTCCAGCCGGTCGAGCACGAGCTCTTCGCGCTCTCCGAGCCGTTGAATACCGCGATTGGCCCGCTTCGTTTCGATCGCTACCCTCTAGGTGGAATCACGAGCTGCCGGGCGAATGGGTATTCCGTTCGCCCGGAAACCTCGCGGACTCGGCAGCGTGCTCCTTCCGCGATGACGCGCTCCATGATCGTGCAGGGGAAAGACATTGACAAACGGTCCGCGGCCCGCCCTGATTGACACCGATCCTGGCCTCGACGATGTCCTGGCTCTGGCGTTCGCGCTGCAGTCATCGGCGCTGGACGTTCACGCGATCACCGTCGTGGCCGGCAATGTGCCTCTGTCGGTCTGCACGGCGAATGCTCTGCGCGTGCTGGAAGTCTTTGCGGCCGACAGCCCGCCGCCCGTCTACGAGGGCTGCGCGGAACCCCTCAGTCCGCGGGTGTGCCGAGCGGAACACGTGCATGCGGCCGATGGCATTGGCGGTGTCTCGGGCGCCTATCCGATTCGCCGGTTGCGGCCCGAGGACGGTCATGCCGTTGCGGCGACGATCGAGCTCGCGCGACGGTACCACGGAGACCTGGTCCTGATTGCTCTGGGACCTCTCACCAACGTGGCCGTGGCGCTAGAGCGGGATCCGGAGGCGATGCAGGGAATTCACGAACTCGTCGTTATGGGCGGCTCCATTGATGGTACGGGCAATGCCACCCCGCATGCCGAGTTCAATTTCTACTCCGATCCCATCGCTGCCCGTGAGGTCGTGCGATCTGGCCTTCCGGTCACTCTCGTGGGCCTCAACGTGACTGAATGCGCGTTGCTCCCAAGGGCACGCTTCGACGCTCGGGTCACTGCCATGACGAAGGGACTACGGCGTCAATTCCTCCGGGACGTGGCCGGACCGTACTTCGATTTCTGCAAGAAGGAGCAAGGTCGTGATGCCTGCGCCCTGCACGACCCACTTGCTGTTGCGGCTGCGGTGGATCCGGGGGTTGTGCGAACGAAGCGGATTCCGTGTGACGTGGTTGTCAGCCAGGGCATCACGCGAGGCAGGCTGGTCGCGGAACGAGAAGGCGGGTGCTCAAGTGCCGTGCCCGTCCGGGCCGCGACCGAAGTTGACGGCGAGAGATTCCACGATCTCTTTCTGGACACGGTTTGCGGTCCCTGAGCGTTCATGCGGAGCGCGGCTTCCGGTCGACCTGATCTGGCTCGGCGGACCCGCCTGCGTCGCGACGCAGGTATCTCGCCCACGCCGCTGCCTTCCCAAGGGAGTCGAACTTGGTTTTCCAGTGACCGAGGAACTCGGCGACATGCGCTCGTTCCCGCGCCATAAGGAATCCAACCAGACGACGGCCGTCGTTGCCATTGGCGAGGCCCTCCTCTTCCAGCAGGGCCACGGTCGCCGTGCAATCGCTGATCGCCCCCAGCCTCCTCTGCACCGACCTGAGATCCGCGAGGAATTCTGTCAGGGCCGGATCGTAGTGATCCCGAAACAGTTCCAGCGAATATCGCAGGCGCTTTCCCGCCAACCGGAAGTCGTGTAGATCGCTCAGACTTGGCTCACCGCCGCACAGTGCTCTCCCGAGGGCGAAGTACTCCGCCACCAGGCCGGGCAGGACCCGCCGCGTGTTTTCGGCGCAGGATTCCGTTGCGGACCATTCCGGGTGCCTTGCCGCCTCGGACTGTCGCCTTCGGGTCAATTGTCGATCCGTCCTTCGGTTTCGCCGAGAGAGCTTTGGTTGCCCCTGATTCCGCCCTCGATCTCGTTCCAGAGTCCCGCCAGATCACATGATTCCAGCTCGTCTGCCAGCCTCCCCAAGTCCTTGTTGCGAAGGGTGCGCTGGCGCTCGAGGGTGCGGTACAGGTCCGCATCAGGATCCAGACCCGCCTCGAGGGCGAGGTCGAGGGCAATGTCCCGATCCCGAACTGCTCTGCCCGCGGCCAGGACGGTCCTTGCCACCTTGCTCAGGCGCTTCGTGCGGGCTCGGCCCAGGGTCCGCTCGAAGCAGATCAGCACGCTGAGCAGGCGTCGGAAAGCAACCCGCAGGTCATGGACAGCATCCGGCCCCCGGTCTTTCCGGGCTCGCTCCAGCTCTGTCTCCGCCGCCGCGACACGCGCGGCGGTCGAGTGCGCGACGAAGGCGAGGAAGTCGCTCTCGGAGGTGGCCATGGATGCGAACGGTACGGTCTACGGTCGAAGCGTGTGGCCTGGCCCGTGCCGATCAAGCCTCACGGGGTCCGCGCGAGGGGTCTGCCTAGATCGAGATGCCGACGATGCGCGCAAGCTCGGGAATGCTGGGATTGCCGTAGAACGTTCCATCGATGTCGAAGGTGGGGACTCTCCGCTTGCCGCCGTTCTGCTCCATGACGAGCTGCACGGCCTGCGCATCCTGTTCGATGTCAATCTCGTCGAACTGTACCTGGTTGTCCCGGAGAAAACGCTTCGCCCTCCAGCAGTCCGGGCACCATTGCGTCGTGTACATCTGGATCCGCATGGCCGACGTACTTAGAATACCAGCGGCCACTCCCCGGAGGTGGCGGACTCACGCCCAGCGGCCGAGAACCGGTAGCCAGCCCTTGCGAGCCAGTAGCTCGACCAGGTTGAGCACGATCGCCAGTACCAGCAGAAGCGGCCACAGATCCATCCACCGCCCGATTGTCCGTCCGTCCGAGGCGAACACCTCCTCTGGAGCGGGATTGGACCGGCCCCCGGTCGCGGCAGCGATGGAGCGCATCAAGTCCTCGTTCGCGCCGTACCGGAAGAGCTCGGAGTTTTCCCGGTAGTGGGCTGTTTCAGGGAAGTCCCGCGACTCCTCCGACGGGCGGATGCGGAACAGGCCATGCCTGCCCTCAGCCGGGAAGCGCACCTCGTACCCATCCCCGGAAGGCTTCGGTGTCGCGACGTGGCGGTAGCCTTCGGGACCGACTGCGAAGACTTCCGGCGGGTCGGTAATGTCGTCTCTGGCCGACGGGAGGTAGCGCACCACGATTTCGTCGTGCGCCTGCTCGTACTCGGTTTCCGTTGCTGTCACCGGGGAGCGCGGCAGGATGTCGCGCAGTGTGTTGGCCCAGAAGGTGTCGAATCCGTCCCAGGCAACCCAGTTCGTCGCCCACCGGTCCTTGGCGTCGGATGCGAACACGGCTGCTCGGCCCAGGCCGTACTGCCAGCGCACGAATAGCGGGTCTTCGTCGGCGGCCCACAAGATCGTCTCGGCTTCGGGTTTGGCCTCGAACTTGACCCATCCCAGCAGCGGTCCGGGTTCGGACAGGTCCAGTCCGCGCAGGATTTCGAAGTCACGCTCGGCCGTCGGCACGAATTCCCTTTCGGTTACCGACGTTCCTGTGTGCTCCATGACATCTTTCAGCACGATCTGCTCCAGTGCCGAGATATCGATCAGGAAGTACGACTGGCCCTCGGCGCTGCGAGCCACCCGCTCGAGGTAGGAGCGATTCACGTCCTGGCCCAGCCCGATCGTGGAAATGGTGACCTCGTTGGAAGCGGCCTCCCTCGCTAGCGCGATACTGTCGCCTTCTTCGGAAATTCCGTCCGTGAGGAGCAGGATGTGCTTGTAGACGGCCTCCCGCGGCTTGATTATCCGGTAAGCCTCGCCCAGCGCTGGCGCGATCTGCGTGCCACCATCGGCGACGATTCCGCTAATCAGCCGTTGGGTTTCTGCAGGGAATTCGTTGCGCTGCAGCGGGGCCGCCCACTCGAACGAATTGTCGAAGGCCAGCACTCCCACACTATCGATGGAACGCAGGTTCTCCACGACCCCAATCGCGGACTGCCTCGCCAACTGCATCTTCTTGCCCTCCATCGAAGAGGACTTGTCGACGACGAGGACGACCGCCGTCCCCTCGGGCGTCCTCGGCGGCGCCAGCTCTGCCGGCAGCATGGCCTGGAATGCGTCCAGCCCTTCGGTTCGCTCGCGATACAAGTTCCGTTCGCCGGCTATGAACAGGAAGCCCCCTCCGTCCTGGACGAACGCGGCCAGCCGCTCCTTCAGCGCTGCGGGCCAGGCTTCGAAGTCTTCGTTGGAGCAGGCGACTATGTCGTAGCCCGTCTTGTCATCCGCCATCAGTGCCGCGGAAGCCCGGGCGCGAACCAGTTCGAAGCCGGCCGCCTGCATGACGCTCTCCAGCGGGGCGTTTTCCTCGGCCGTGTCCGACGAGATCAGCAAGGCTCGCGGCAGGCGGATGGAAACCGCTCCGGCGAACCGGGTTTCGCTGCCGTCTTCTGCGGTCAATATTCCCTCGACGAGGGTCGCGCCGGGTAGCTCGATCCTGGCTCGTGCCGTGACCGAGCTCGTGCCAGCGGGCAGTTGCACGGCCTGGCTGCCGATCGGGCGGCCCTCGGCGCGCAATTCCAGGGTCGCCCCTCTGGGCGCGGGATTCTCGACCTCGAACTCGACCGGGAACTGCTCGCCGACGAACGCCTCGCGCGGGAACCGGACGCTCCCGACACTCAGGCTGGGATCGGGACGGCCCGCCAGGGTGACCGTGTCCACCGGCACCTTCCGGTCCCATGCCTGGTAAACGGCTCGCTCGACCGCGCCCTCGTTGGCCAGCCCGTCGCTTAGCACCACGAGGCGCGGAATCCGGTCCGATGGCAGGGCGCTCAGGGCGTTGCGGATCGCGGCTTCGAGATTCGTGGACTGGCCCGTACTTGGCTCTCTCAGCTCGCGTAGCGGGAACGCGCCGAACTCCAGCTCGCGCAGCACGTGTCCGCCCGACGCTGCGCGCGCACGCCGGACATAGGACTCCTGCTGGAGGCGCTGGTCTTCCGGGATGCTTTGCGACGCGTCGCTGAGAACCGCCACGGCCGAGTACGTCTCCCGTATGTTCCATTGCGGGCGGGCGAGCGCGAGGCACACTGCAGCCAGAGCCAGTGTCTTGAGGAGCAGGCCGAGTCGCCGGGGGCTGTGCTGCCACTCCCATCCACACCACGCCAGAAGCGGGATCAGCAGGAGGAGAGGCCAAGCCGATTGCAGTGTCATGGCGTCTCGGTTTCTTGGGCGGCGGCCTGGAACACGGCGGTGCTCAGGCGCCGCCCACGGCCGAAGCGGATCCAGTCGTACAGCAGGATCAAGCCTGCCAGAGCGGCCAGCCATGGCCATGGAGCCCACGGCTCGCCGGCCCCGGCCGTCTTCGGGGGCAGGCTCCGCAGGGCGTCATCCGGATCCCATTCGCCGGCCGGGACTTGCGGCTGGTTGAGATGGAGGGTGACGTTGCGGTCTGCCGTGGCCACGCGGTACGTTCCCGGCTGGCCGGCGTAGAACCGGACGACTCCGTCGGAGAGAAGCCAAGGAATCGATTCCCCGCCCGCATTGCGGACGACGACCTGTTCGAATGATGAGTTCGGAGCCTCAATCGCGACGGCGCCGGGAGAACGCGCTTCGACCGATTCAGGCCGGAATGCGCCCGCGTCAAGCCATGCGACCGCGTTCGCGAACAGGAGGGGAGCGGCCAGCCGGTTCCGGACGGAGTCGTCCGCGAGATCGAAGCCGAATGTTACCGAGCGGGCTTCGGGGGTCGCTCTCGCCAGGATCACGGGGCCTTCTGCCGTGCTCGCGACGACCTCGTCGCCTGCGAGGGCCTCGAAGACCCGCATACGGCTCGGCGTGAATTCGGGGTCTCGCACGCCCTGGGCCAACGGGTGCGACGGAGACCACTCTCCGACCGGCTGGTCTCGAACTGCCGACGCCTCGCCGGAAGGGGAGTCCATACCCGGGGGCGAGAAGTAGATCGCACGGCGCGACCCTGCGTTCTGGGCGCCGCTCGCCCACACGTGAATGGCACTCTCCACGAGTTCGTCCGGCGATTCCACGAAGGCCGGATCGACCCAGGCTCCGGATGCTAGAAGCGGTTCGAACGCTGCTTCCGAGGCGCCGACAACCTGGAGCCGCGTCCGCCTCGATCCCGGGATCTCCAGCAGGGCTTCGTTGTTCTCCGCATTGCCGTCCTCCACGATCGCCCGCGCCAGCAAGCTTCCCGGCCGCCCGGTCCGAAGCGTGAATTGCAGTGAGGCGTCCTCGCCGGCCGGGATGGACAGAGGACGGTGGCCGAGCCGCTGCTCGTCGAAGAAAAACTCGATGCTCGCGGTCAGTGCCTCGTTCTCGTAGTTGCGGGCAACAAGTTCGACGTTCCATTTTCCCTGCTCGGACGGGTCGGCCGAAGCTCGTAAGGCGATCAGTCCCAGGGAGTCGCTCGGCTGGCCCGTCTGCAGGAAACGCACTGACGACGCTACGCCCGAACGTACGGGCTGTCCGGCGAAAAGGCCGGGTCCGATATAGACGGCTTCGCCGGTCTGACGACCAGCAGGCAAGGCCTCACCGCCGGCATCCAGGGCCAGTCGCAGCGTGCCCGCGGCTAGATCGAACGCAGCGGCCAGGTCAAGCGCTGTCGGGCCCGGCACCGCCGCGAGTATCGACTCTCTCACCTGGCGTCGATCTGCAGTAAAGGGCACGCGGACGCTTGGCGCGCCATCTGCCCCGATCAGGACGACCCGGTCGCGGCTCGGCACCGAATCGAGGTAGGCCAGCGCCAGCGCCTTGGCCTGATCGATGAGTTGTTGCCCGTTCTCGTCAGACAACTCCATCGATGAGGACGTGTCGAGCAGGATGGCGCGGCTCTGCGAGGCCGCTCCGACAGCGTCCGGCCTGGGGTCGGCGATCGCCAGCAGCAACAGCATCAGCGCGATCAGTTGCAGAGCCAGGGAGAGCGGATGCTGGATCCGCTTGTGCCTCTGCCGCACTGCGGGTGCCGGCCGCCGCGGCCAGAACCGCAGAGTCGAGACCAGCACCCTTCGGCGGGACCGGTCGTAGAAGTACAGGGCGACCAGCCCGGCCGCCAGTGGCAGGAACAGACCGAGTAGTTGCCCGAGCGCGAGGTTGAGCAGGCCCATTGGCTACACGCCCCTCATATCGAATGCCTTGCCGACAGTCATGCTTGTTGCCGACATCTGCCGGAACAGCACGGCTTCAAGGGCCTCGCCCGTCGATATGTGGAGGTACTCCGCACGCGATCGCTGAGCGTGCCGTTCGAGCGACCGGCAAAACTCGTCGTACGCTTCGCGATACTCCCTCGCCGATTCGTCATTAAGGCTGACTCGCAGTACCTCGTCCGATTCCGGATCGTGCAGTTCCAACTCGCCCCGCCATGGCGGCTCCCGGTCGTCAGGCCCGGCGATGTGCAGCAGGTACACCTCGTGCCCTTCGTTCGCGAGATGGTCCAGCGGCAGGTCCAGTCCGCTCGGATCCAGGAAGTCGCTGAGCACGAAGGTGAGGCCGGGCACGCGATACTTCATCAGGTAGTCCCGTATGGGCCTTTGAAATGCCGTTCCCCCGCCGGTCTCGAGAGTGGAAATGTACCGCGCGGCCTGGGCGTACCGCAGGCGCCCTCCGTGGGCCGCGAACGATTCGGACAAGGACTGGGAGAACGGCTGGAGCACGATCGTCTCGAGCCGCACCAATCCTACGTAGCACAGCGCCGCGGCCAAGCGGCACGCGAAGGCGAACTTCGAATCGGCTTCCTGAGGCGCGCCGCATGCCATGGACTCGCTGGTGTCGATCAGGATCCTCACAGGAATCCGCGGCTCGGCCCGGAAGAGCTTCAGGAACATCCGTTCAAGGCGCATGAAGGCTCGCCAGTTCACGGCCCGCAGATCGTCGCCGGGCTGAAAGTGGCGGTGGTCCAGGAACTCGTGTCCGACGCCTGGGTAGCGTGAGACGATGTCGCCGCCGATCCGGCCCTCGAAGGACTGGCTCCAGCGGATCGTGAGCCGTTCGAGCCGTTCGAGCGTCTTCCTGCCCAGCAGTTCCGCGGGCGCCCGCATCGCTACAGGTTACCAACAGCCTCGACCTGCCCTGACTGAAGCCTGGCTGGCCCGTGATAGTCTGGGGTCTTTCGGCGATGAGAATCAGCCAGATGCTCGCCGCTGGTTCGCCGACGGTTTCCTTCGAGTTCTTCCCGCCCAAGGACGACGCCGGCTTCGAACGGCTCTTCGAGACGATTGGCGCCCTGCGCTCGTTGTGTCCCAGCTACGTCTCGGTGACCTACGGTGCCGGCGGCTCCACCCGTCGCAAGACGGTCGACTTGGTCCAGCGCATCAAGCGCGAGATCGGCATCGAGTCGATGGCGCATCTCACGTGCGTGGGCGCGAATCGCGCGGAAATCGCCAGCGTGCTTGACGCTTTGGAGACCGGGGGCATGGATAATGTGTTGCCGTTGCGGGGTGACCCACCCCGCGGCCAGGAGAGCTTCGAACCGGTCGCGGACGGTTTTCGCTACGCCAGCGAACTTGTCGCGTTCATCCGCGCCAACTATGACTTCTGCCTGGGCGGAGCGTGCTATCCGGAGACTCATCCGGAGGCTCCGAGCCCGGAGATCGACATTGTCAACCTCAAGCGCAAGGTCGATGCCGGTGCGGAGTTCCTCATCACCCAACTGTTCTTCGACAACCGCGACTTCCTGCGATTCAGGGAACGTGCCAGCCAGGCTGGCATTGGCGTGCCGATCCTGGCCGGTATCATGCCGGTCCGCAGCCTGGCGCAGACGCAGCGATTCGCGAGCATGTGTGGGGCGAAGATACCCGCCGGGCTACTGCGCCGGATGGATGCCGTGCGCGACGATCCGGCAGCGGTTCGCGCAATCGGAGTTGAGCACGCCACGCTCCAGTGCCGCCAGCTGCTCGGTGAGGGTGTGGCTGGATTGCACTTCTACACGCTGAACCATTCCACGGAAACTCGAGCCATTTGCCGGGAGATTCGCGGTCTGCTCGGTGCTTGATGCAGTTTCCCCTCAGGCGTCGGGGTATTCCATTGTCACCGGGTCTGGCAGCGGTATCGAGCGGATGCCCGCGCTGCCCGCCAGCGATTCGAAGCTGAACTCGGGCCGGTCGGCATTTCCAGCGAGCATGGCTTCCTTGTCGCCGACAGCGAGTACGACCAGCTTGTCGGGGTGCAGGTGCTTTTGTGCCGCCTCCAGCACGTCGTCCGCGCTGACATCCGATACCCGATCACGGTAGTGCTTCCAATAGTCCTTCTCACGGTTCGTAAACTCGTCGTTCGCAAACGTACCGGCAACCTGTCCCGCCGTGGCGAAGAACCGCGGGAAGATCTCGACCAGGTAGTTCTTGGCAGTGTCGAGTTCCTGGGCCGTGACTTTCCCGTTCCGAATGCGGTCGATTTCCTCGATCACGATCGCCGCCGCCTGGGCGCAGGTGGCGTTGCGGGACTGGAAGCCCGCGCGGAACAGGCCCGGGTAGTAGGTGCCGGGCTGGAACTGGGAATAGGCGCTGTACGCCAGGCCCTCGTCGGAGCGGACTCGCACCATGATGCGGGAGGTGAAGCCGCCTCCGCCCAGCACGGAGTTCATGATCCGCACCTTGAACGCGTCGGGGTGCGACCGCTGGATGCCCAGATGGCCGATGGCGACATGCGACTGGTTCACGTCGCGGCTGGTCTTGTTCACCATGTACACGCCCGGCTCGGGCTGGTGGGTGGGGGCCGGGATCTCGCTGGGTTCGACAGTTTCCGCCGGCCAGCCGTCGGCTAGCCCTTCATTCAGCCGCCGCAGCATGTCCGCTGTGTCGAAATCGCCCGACACCGTGAAGAACATGCGGCTCGGGTCGTAGCGTTCCGCATGGAACGCCTGCATCCCTTCTCGCGTGATCGATTGGATCGAGGCCTGGGTCGACTGAACTGTCGTGAAATGCGTCCCCCGCATCAACCGGGAGAACTCCCGCGACAGGATTCGGTCGAGCCGGTCGTTGCGCCGAGCGAGTCCCTGCAGCGTTTGGGCTCGCGAGACCTCGAGCCGTTCCACGTCGAATCCCGGGTTCTTGAGCATGTCGAAGAACATTGCCAGCGAGGCGTCGAGATTCTGGACCAGGCAGTTGACGGATGCCCCTCCGGACGTGCTGCCGACGCTCGACGAGAGCCGGGTTGCCAGGAACGCAGCCTCTTCATCGAAGTCGCGCGCGCTACGGGTGGCCGTTCCGCCGGAGCGCATCTGGCCGCCAGTGAAGGAAGCCAGGCCGGCGCTCTCCGCCGGAATCTGATACGAGCCCGCCCGCAGGGTCATCGAGATCGTGGCGAGCGGCAGTTGATGGTCCTCGACGAGGTACGCCACGGCCCCGCAATCGAGTTCGTGCCGGTAGTCCGCCGGATCTGGCGGATCGTATGCGAGCTTGGCGAAGACCAAGTCGCTGGGATGCTTGGGCAGCTCTTCCTGGGCGCGGGCGACCGTCGCCAGAGCACCGCCCGCGGCGGCCTTGAACCATGTGCGCCGTCTCATCGCGGGCCTCCTTGCGGCGGGCGAGGGCCTCCTTGGGGCATCCGTCCTGGCGGGCCCACGCCCTCTTTCGTGTAGTAGAGCGCCACCGTCCGGTTTGTTTCGGTGAAGTATTGCGTGGCGACGCGCTGGACATCTTCCGGCGTGACCGCCTGGATGCGGTCCGAGAAGGCATTGATGTTGGCCCAGTCGCCGAGCGCCTCGTAGGTAAGTAACTGGACCATGAGGCCGAACTTGGATTCCAGCTTGCGGAAGTCGCCGGCGAGCTGCTGGTTCTTGACTTTCTGCAGTTCGCGCTCACCAACCGGCTCGCGCCCCAGCAGGTCGATCTCGGCGAGCAGGGCCGATTCGACCTTTTCGGGTGTCGAGCCCGGGGCGGCCACGCCGCCCAGCATGAAGGATCCGTCGTACTTGCGCCCGTCGACCCCGGCGTAAGCCTGCACGGCGACCTTCTGCTCCAGCACTAGCGACTTGTAGAGCCTGCCGGTACGTCCGTTCAGCAGGGCGGACAGGACGATGAGAGCCGGCTCGTCGACATGGGCGTCCGGCACGGTATGGAACCGGATTGACGCCTGCGGGCGCGTCTCGGCCTTGCCGATCAAGCGTTGCTCCGCTTGCTGTTCGACTTCGCGCGTGCGCACTGCGCCCGGCGGCCGATCGCCCCGCTCGAGACGTCCGAAGTATCTCCGGGCCAAAGTCCTGACCTCGTCCAGCTCAAAGTCCCCGACCAGCGCCGCGACAAGGTTGTTCGGCGCGTAGTACAGGTCGAAGTACTCCATCGCCTCGGCCCGTGTGATCGCATTCAGGTCGCTCGGCCAGCCGATGACTGGCCACCCATACGGGGAGGACTGCCAGAACATGGACTCGAATTGCTCGTTTAGCTTGCCTGTCGGCGTCGAGTCGGTACGCAGGCGGCGTTCCTCTCGGACAACGTCGCGCTCGGCGTAGAATTCTCGGAAGACCGGGTCGGCGAGCCGGTCGGATTCCATCCAAAACCACAGCTCGAGCTTGTTCGAAGGCACGTTGATGAAGTAGATCGTGTAGTCGTTGCTCGTGCCGGCGTTCATGCCGGAGCCGCCGTTCGTGGTGTAGATCTGCGAGAACTCGTCCTTGACGAGAAGCTCGTGCTGTTCTTCGATCAACTTCTCGAAGCGGGCCAGCAGGGCATTGTGCTCGGCGCTCCGGTTAGCCGGGTCGTCCGGGTCGTCGATCAACCCGCGCCGCTGCTTCTCGAGCAAGCCAGCTCGCTCGGACTCGATCTCGGCCCGCAGGGCGTCGAGTTCCTCGATGATTGCAAGGTCGCGCTCGATGTCCTTGGACCCGATCGTGCGGGTGCCCTTGAACATCATGTGCTCGAACAGATGCGCTACCCCGGTAACGCCTGGCCGCTCGTTGACGGACCCGAACTTCGAAATCCAGCCCGCGGCGACGTTGGGATCGCCCTCACGGGGCAGGAGCAGAAATTTCATCCCGTTGTCGAGGGTGAACTCCTCGACCTCGACCCGTTGGCCAGCAAGCGATGCGACGAGGAGCGGGAGGCTCAGTAGGAGAAGTGAAATCCGACGCGCCATGGTGTGCTCTCCGAAGTATTGCAGACTGGCGCGACACCGGCTTGAACAGCTGCCCGGTGATATGCTTGCGCCACGATGGACTGGAACCTGATCAAGCGGACAGCGGCCAGCCTGACTCCCGGGATCTTCATCATCGGCTACGTCGTGGGGACCGGCAGTGTGACGACGATGAGCTCGGCCGGTGCCAGCTACGGCATGTCCTTGACCTGGACGCTTGCGCTGGCTTCGATGTTCACACATCTGATGATCGTCGGCATCAGCCGCCTGACGATCATTTCAGGCGAGACTCTGCTGCACCTCTTTCGACGGCATTTCGGTATCCCGGTCACGGTGCTGATTGTCGTCTCGCTGGCGGCGACCCAACTCACGTCGATCATCGGCGTGATGGCGATCGTGGTGGATGTTCTACGGGAGTGGAGCGCGAATGCCCTGGGGATTTCAATCGACCCGCTGGGCGCGGCCGTTGGCTTCACGGTGTTGCTGCTGTCCCTGTACTGGGTCGGAAGGCACGCGTTCTTTCTCAAGGTTCTGGCCTCCCTGGTGGGCGTGATGGGCTTGGCCTTCTTCTTCACGGCCGGTACAGTGCTGCCGGACTTCCGCGAACTGGCGGCTGGATTCGTCCCCAGCATTCCCGACAGCGGCAACCCACGACTCCTGATTGCGGGGATGGTCGGCACGACGATGGCCTCGGTGGTCTTGTTCACCCGGAGCGTGCTGGTCAAGGAGGAGGGCTGGCAGGTTCGGCAACTGCCGCACGTCACCCGAGACTCGGCGTTCTCGATGACCGTGCTCTTCTTCATCAATGCCGCCATCATGGCCTGCGCCGCCGGGACCCTGCACCGCCAGGGGATGGAGATCGACGCGGCGATCGACATGGTGAAGACACTGGAGCCTCTTGCAGGCGGGCTGGCGGCGGGCGGGTTCGTGATCGGCATCGTGGCCGCGGGCCTCTCGTCCCTGTTTCCCAACTACCTTCTCGGTCCCTGGATGGCGGCCGACTTCCTGGGACTGCCGCGCGACATGGGCCGCCGAGCCTTCCGGGCGATGGTCGTGGGAGCCTCCCTGTTCGGTTTGGTCGTCCCGGTTCTTGGGGGCAGCCCCGTTCAGATCATGATCGCGTCGCAGGCCGTGAGTCCAGTCGCGATGCCGTTGCTGGCGCTCTTCGTCCTGATTCTCCTGAACAAGAAGGGAGTTGTGGGCGACTTGCGACCGACCCTGGCGCTCAACGCGGGGCTCTGTGTCACGGTCGTGTTCTCGTTCTATATGTGCTTGATCGCACTGGCAGGCTTCTTCGGGGGCTGAGACCTCAGCCGTCCGGCCGCTTCGGGCAGACGTGCGCGAGGGCAAGCCGCGCCGTTTCCTCGCTGACCATGCCCCGTTCCCGGTAGTACGAGACGACGTCGCTGATGCGATACAGGCTGTGCACCGGATAGCCTTCCGCCCGGACGACCCGATCGCCGCCCTGCTCCCGGTCCACCACGACCAGTACCCGCGTCACGTCGAGGCCAGCTTCGCGCAAGTAGCGTGCCGACCAGATCTTCGTCCCACCGGACGCAATCACGTCATCCACCAGCGTGATTTCCCGTGCCGGGTCGCACGTGCCCATGTACGCGCTCGTGCCTGCGTCGCCGCCGGGATAGGCGGCAGGCTGCTTGCGCAGCTGGCCGTAAGCGAGCGGCTCGTCCGTTCCCCGCGAGAATAGCGCTGCGGTCAGGGCGAGCGGCGTGGCGGTGTCTGGAATGCCGACGACTTCTTGCGCTTGGCTTGAGCCCGCCGCCAGATCCATGATCTTGCGGTGCAGTGCCCGGCCGAGATCCCACAGCAGATCGAGATCGTCGTACAGGCCGTGTCGCAGGTCGATGAAGATTGGGGTATTCAGCGCGTACTGGTCACGCACGCGGTCGCCCAGTAGAATCAGGCCGCGCCGCCAAAGCGCGTCAAGGAGCGGGTCCGGTGGCATCGCGTGTTGCTTTGGCGCGCCCGGAAGGATCCGGGCAGGCGCGGATTCGCCCGATTGTACCTCCCGCGAGGCCGGCCAAGGGCCGTCAGCAGGCTAGCTGCTCGCGCTCGATCCGCGTGTCGCCCAGGTTCCCGAGCACGCTCAATGCGATCCGCTCCGGGCTGAACCACTCGTTCGAGAGCGCATGCACCTGCTCGGCCGTGACGCCCTCGACCTGCTCACAGATCTCGTCAAGGAACCGGAGGCGCCCGTGGTACATCTCTTGTCGCGCAAGGTTCGCCATGCGGCTGCCGGGGGATTCCAGACTGAGCATCAAGCTGCCCTTGAGGTAGTTCTTGGCTCGGCGGATCTCCTCCACTGGCGCCGGTCTCTCCTTGAGGTCACGGAATTCGCGCAGCGTGTACTCCAGCACTAGCGGGAGCGCTTCGAGCGCCGTGCCGGCGCCGATAACGAGGCAGCCGGTGTCCGAGTACAGTCCGAGATCGGAGTAAATGCTGTATGCCAAGCCGGCTTCCTCGCGGATTTTCTGGAACAGCCGGGAACTGAATCCCCCGCCGAGGAGCGTGCTGAGCACGAACCCCGCGAATCGCCTGGAGTCTGTGGCGGAAAACGTACCGACGCCGAGGGTGAGATGGACCTGCTCCAATGACGGCTTGTTGTGCAGGACGATCTCCGGACTGAAGGCTGGCGGGGGCGTGCGCTCTGCCCGTCCCGCGCCATTGACGCCCCCGAGACGGCGTTCCGTCTCTCGCACGAGCGAGTCGTGCTCCAAATTGCCCGCGGCGGTCACCAGGAGGTTCGGCGCACGGAACGTGCCGCCAAAGAAGCGCCGCAGCTGTGGTCGGTCGAAGGCGCGGATCGATCCCTGGTTGCCGATGACAGGGCGACCCATTCCATGGCCTTTCCAGAAGCTGCGCGCGAAGATCGTGCCGAGCAGGTATTCCGGGTTGTCCTCGTCCATTTTCAGCTCCTCGAGCACGACTCCCTTTTCGCGCTCAATGTCGTCCTCGGCAAACGTCGGGTTCCGGACCATGTCCGCGAGGATGTCCAGGGCCTGCGGCCAGTGATCGTCCAGCACCTTGGCGGTAAACGCGGTGGTTTCTTTCGACGTAAATGCGTCGAGGTTGCCCCCGAGGCCGTCGATCGCGTATGCGATATCCCGGGCCGTGAAGCGTTCCGTCCCCTTGAAAACCATGTGCTCCGTGAAATGCGTGATCCCGCTGTCGGACTCGGATTCGTGGCGCGAACCGGCGTCCAGCCAGATGCCCAGCGAGACGGATCGCACCGACGGGATGGACTCGCTGAGAATTTTCAGGCCATTCGGCAACACGGTCTTGCGGATACCTGCCGGCTGTGGTGTGTCGGTCATCTTGCTCTCTATTGCGGAATGTAGCGCGCTGCCGGCGACTCGGCGGGATCCGCGCATTGGCTCACCGAGCCGTCTCGCGTAGGAGCCCCGGGGGTGTAGCAAGGGCACCGATCCGGTGCTTGCCGGGGACGTTCCCGCGAGGGGAATCCATCCCGATCCGACAGAACCGGTCGGTGCCGCCCGCTTGTCTCATGGTAGACCGCGCCGTTAGGGGCGTGATCCCCTGCGTCTATTCCGGAGCCTGCAGCGCGTACGGGCGGAACGCTTCGAAGAGTCGTCCCGCCCCGTCTATCCCGACAAGACGTACCGAAAGCGTGGCGGGATATCGCGGGGTAAGGTCGCCGGGAACCGCGAATCGGCCCGACTGGACGGTGCCCAGCACGCGCGGCCCTCGATCGGTTCCGGCCACTTCTCCGGTCCAGAGCCAGAGCATTCGCCTCGCTGCGATGGTGTTCTTGCGCAGCGTGGCGTTGAACTCGTGATCGCGGCCCGCTTGGATCTCGTTCCCGGACGGCAGCTCGATTTCGAACGGGAGTTCGGACGGCGAGTGTTCGACTTCGCGGATCAGCGGCTTCTTGGATTCCAGCACGAATGACTTGTTGTGGCCCTCTTTCTTGCCTTCGCGACGGACGTACAGCACCCAGTCGCGTTCGTTGTCCGGCGTATGCGACCGGTAGCGGTCGCCCTTGAATTTCTTCTTCTGGTCGAACCAAGCCCCGTTTGACGGGTCGTACCAACTGACCTTGTACTCGTGCTTGGGCATCACGAGTTCGATCTGCCCGGGCTGTTCGGCATAGACGATGTATTCGACCCCCATCGGATTTTCGGACCAGCGTGGTACCCGCTGCAGGGCCAGAGCGGCCCCTCCGACGACCCTGTAGTGAGGTTGGAGGTCGAAATAGCGCGACTGCGCGAAGAATCTCTCCAGGACAGCCATTTGCTCGGCGGCAGGCGACTCTGCCGACGCGCCGGAGTCGGAAAGCGTGACGTAGTGGCCGCGCATGGCGGCACCCCAAGCCTGCTTGCGCGCGATCTCGGTGGTCGCTCCGACACCGACGCCGGTATTTACGAACGGGGACGGGTGTGATTCGTATTCGATCGCCGCGAGAGCGGGATCGACGCGGTTCTGAATGAGATAGTCCTGCCACCCGTCCTCGAACAAGGGAGCCGAGGTGACCGTGGCCCCGGTCGACTTGGGATGCTTGTACGGGTCGTGCTTTGCGACGGACTTGCCGACCTCCTCGGCGAGAGCCGCACCTGACGGGTGGCTCTCCCACTCCAAGAGCGACTGCCAGGTGACGCTGTAGCCGGCGTAGCGCGCGCAAATGTACCGCACGTAGGCATCACGTTGGGTGCGACGCGGGAAGAGCCGTTCCAGTTCGCCGCCTGACCCGGCCAGAACCAGGTCGGTGACCAGTCCCAAGCCATGCAGATGCGCGACCCGCCTGTCCAACTCGCGAAAGTGATCGATCTGCGGCTCGTCCGGCTCGGCGAACACCTTGGAGCCCTGGCCGGCCGGCCCGAGCACCATTGCCCGCATGTGCGTGAAACCTTGCTCGGCACGCTTGTCGGCGATCGCCCGAAACTCGTCCCACGGCACGGACGCCATGTCGAGCACGGTGTCTCCGAGCCAGAAGTGCGCAGTGTTGCTCAAGGGGTACTTGAAGTACCGCTGGTTGAAGACCTCGATGAAGCCGGGCGTCCGAGCGGCGATAGCTTCAAAGCTGCCAGTCTGCTTGTCCAGCGACCGGATGTTCGAGATGATCCGGAAATCCCACCGGCCTTCGAAGTCCGGGGCGTACCGGAGAACGAATCGCGATCCGCCGTCCCAGAAGGCCGGCAGGACCTTCGTGCGCCCGCCCTTTGGCGAGCGAAACTCCGCCCGAAGGGTCACGCTGGCGTACGGGTTGGAATGCTCGGCCGCATCTGCCTGGGAAAGCTCGATCCTGATTTCGCACGGGTCGTAGACCGGGACGGACCCGCATCCGGAAATCTCTTGGGCTAAACCTGGCGCGGCGGCGAGCAGCGCCGCTGCTGAAAGAAGCGACCGCATACAAGAAAAGCATAAACCGGATTGCGAGGCTTCGCTGGCGCGGCCACACAATCGCTCCCGGCGCGGACTGATTCGCCTACAGTGAGGTTGTGCTGCAAAAGGTCGCGGAGCGAATCGACCGCGAGGGCATGTTCGCCGAGGACGGCCCTGTCGGCGTCGCTGTCTCTGGCGGGCCGGACTCGGTCGCATTGCTGCACGTTCTCCGCGACTTGTTCGGTGCGCGCCCGTTTGCCGTCCTGCATGTCAACCACTGCTTGCGGGGGGCCGATTCCGATTCGGACGAGGAATTCGTCCGCCGCCTGGCGGCGAGTCTCGGGTGCGGGTTTCACGTCCGGCGATGTGACCTGTCGCCTGCCGCCAAGGGCGGCCGCGGCAACCTTGAGCAGGAAGGGCGCCGCTGTCGCTATGGGTTTTTTCGGGAGGTTGTTGCGGCGGGCACCTGCGCCGTGGTCGCAACCGGGCACACTCGCTCCGACCAGGCCGAGACCGTTCTATTCCGTTTGTTGCGCGGCGCCGCTGGTGCCGGCCTGAGCGGGATTTGGCCGGTTCACGAGGGGCGGGTTGTCCGGCCGATGCTGGATGTGTCTCGAGCGGAGGTGCTGGAATATCTGTGTGGTGGTGGCATCGCCTGGAGGGAGGACGCCAGCAACGCCAGCCAAGTATTTGCCCGCAACCGCCTGCGGCACGAGCTTCTTCCTGCGTTGCGGCGCGACTGGAACCCCGGTGTCGAGACGGCGCTTGCGAACACCGCCGACTGGGCCGTCGAGGAGGAACGCTTCTGGCGCCTGCGCACAGCCGAACTCCGTAGCGGTTGCGTCCGCGAGGAGGCCGGCGGGCTCGAGTTGGATGTCGATGCGGTGCGCTCCCTCCACGTGGCGGAACAGCGCCGGCTGATCGGATCGGTCATGGCCTCCCCCCTGCTGGGGGCGAGGTCCGCCGACTTCGGCCACATTGAGGCCGTGCGGGCCCTGGTCCTGGCCCGGCGTGGAAATGGTTCCGCCGATCTCCGCGGCGTGCGGGCAGAGCGATCGTTCGGCGCGGTCCTGTTGCGTTCCCGGGATACCGCCTGCCGCCTCGAGTACGATCTTCCATTGCCCGTCCCCGGTCGGGTCAGGCTGCCGGGAGGGGCGGAAACTACTGTCCGCACGCGTCTTGTTGCTGAGTCCATGTCGAAACCGCTGTATACTGAAGCAGGGGTCGACTTGCTTGACTGGGATCGTGTCCCCGGGCCGTTGCGTCTCCGGAACTGGCGGGCTGGCGATCAGTATTGGCCTTCCGGGCAGCGTTCGCCGCGGAAGATCAAGGAACTATTTCAGCGCGGCCGTGTCAAAGCCTGGAGGCGCAGGGGATGGCCCGTGGTGACGTCATTGGATCGGATCGTCTGGGTCCGGAAGTTCGGCCCGGCGGCGGATTTCGCTTCTCGACCCGGCTCCCGGCGGCTGCTGGCGGTGGACGAATCGAGCGTGGCGGGCTGATGCTTGGTATCGGAATCGCCTCGGGATGCGTCTTATTTGGTAGCGGGTCCATCGCAGCGAAGGAAAAACGGACGTGAACGCCACATTCAAGACCGCAGTTTTTTGGATCGTGATGCTTTGCACGGCCGTGCTGCTGTGGAAGGCGGTCAACACGAAGAGCGGGGAGAAGGTCGAAGTTCTGAACTACAGCGACTTCATGAACGAGGTCGAGGATGGGAACATCTCGGAAGTGACCGTGGCGAACCAGCAGGTCGAAGGACAGTCCAGTTCTGGCGAGTTCAAGACCACCATTCCCCAGAACTCAGAGACGATCATCGAGCGGATCAGGGAGAAGGGAGTGACGGTCGATGTCAAGGACCAGGGGTCGCTCGGGTTCTGGTCGGTCTTCTGGCGCGTTTCGCCGATCATTCTGATCGTCTTCTTCTGGATCTTCATGATGCGCCAGCTGCAGGCCGGCGGCAATCGCGCGCTGAGTTTCGGCAAGAGCCGCGCGCGGCTGCTCACGGCGCAGCAAAAGAAGGTGACCTTCAAGGACGTCGCCGGCGTGAACGAGGCCAAGGAGGAACTCCTGGAGATCATCGAGTTCCTGAAGGAGCCGCAGAAGTTCCAGAATCTCGGGGGGCGCATTCCCAAGGGCGTCCTCCTGATTGGCTCTCCGGGTACAGGCAAAACGCTGCTAGCGAGGGCGGTGGCCGGCGAGGCCAACGTGCCGTTCTTCTCGATTTCCGGGTCGGACTTCGTCGAGATGTTCGTCGGGGTCGGCGCCAGCCGCGTGCGGGACCTGTTTGAGCAGGGCAAGAAGAGTTCGCCATGCATCGTCTTCATCGACGAGATCGACGCCGTGGGTCGTCACCGGGGAGCCGGTGTCGGCGGCGGCCACGACGAGCGCGAGCAGACTTTGAACCAGTTGCTCGTCGAGATGGACGGGTTCGACTCCAACGAGGGCGTCATTCTGATGGCGGCGACAAACCGTCCGGACGTGCTCGACCCGGCGCTGCTGCGCCCAGGGCGCTTCGACCGCCGGGTCGTGGTTTCCCGTCCGGATGTGCGTGGACGCCAAGGCATCCTGCAGGTGCACACGGTCAAGGTGCCGCTGGCGAACGACGTGGATCTGATGGTTCTGGCCAGAGGCACCCCGGGCTTTTCCGGCGCCGACCTGGCGAACCTCGCCAACGAGGCCGCGCTGTTTGCGGCGCGCCAGAACCGCAAGGTCGTCACCATGGTCGACTTCGAACTGGCCAAGGACAAGGTCATGATGGGTGCCGAGCGCCGCTCGATGATCCTTCGCGACGACGAGAAAAAGAACACGGCCTACCACGAGGCCGGCCACGCGGTCGTGGCCGCGCTCATCGACCAGGCTGACCCCCTGCACAAGGTGACGATCATCCCGCGCGGCCAGGCACTGGGTGTCACGATGCAATTGCCGCTGGATGACAAGCACACCTATACCCGTGATTACCTGTGCGGCCAGCTGGCCATCCTGATGGGCGGCCGGATTGGGGAAGAGCTGTTCATGGAGCACATGACCACCGGCGCGGGCAACGATCTCGAGCGGGCCACTGCACTGGCACGGCAGATGGTTTGCGAGTGGGGCATGAGCGGCATCGGGCCGCTGACATTCGGGGGCAAGAACGAGGAGGTTTTCCTCGGACGCGAGATCACCCAGGGCCGGAACTACTCCGAGGCGACCGCGATTCGCATCGACAAGGAAGTTCAGACCCTCGTCTCCAAGAGCTACGACGCGGCCAAGAAGCTGATTCAGGACAACGCCGACGGACTCGTGCGGATCGCCGAGGCACTGCTGGAGCGGGAAGTGCTGGACGGAAGTGAGGTCGCGGCGCTTCTCGAAGGCCGCGAGCTTGAGCCTCTTGTGGTCGCGCCCGCGGCAACCAACGAGGATGCTGGCGGGCCCGACGCGCCGACGCCCGAGCAACCCGAAACTCCGCCGGCGTTGCCGGGCTTGGAGGAAGGCCACCCCTCCCCCGCGTGAGCGCTCCCAGCGCTTGGTGAACGGTTCGCGCTGCCGGTCCTAGAACGGGATGTCGTCGTCCATGGATGGCGAGCCGCTCCGCTCGCCGCCGCGCCGCGGGGGCGGGACCGCTCGGCCCGCCGCCGCTCGGGGTGCTCGAACTGGACTCTCCGCCCTGGCCGTAGCCGCCCGAAGGGCCTTGGCCTAGGCCCCCGCCGCCCGGGGCAGCGTCGCGACCTCCCAGGAGGATCACGCCCATCGTCTCGCAAACGACTTCGGTCCGATAGCGCTTCTGCCCATTCTGATCATCCCAGGAGCGCGTCTTGAGGCGGCCCTCGATGCCAACTTTCTTGCCTTTGGTCAGGTATTTGGCGATGTTTTCGCCCCGCCACATGACCACGTCGTGCCAATCCGTGCTTTCACGCCACTCCCCTGATTGCGGATCCTTGGTTCGGAAGGTCGTGGCGACGCTGAAGTTGGTTACGGCGACCCCGCTCGGCGTATGGCGCGTCTCGGCGTCCTTGCCAAGGTTGCCGATCAACAGGACTTTGTTCAGGCTTGAGGGCATCGCCCCACGATACAATCAAGGGCCTGCCGATTACAAGCTCGATGCCCGCAATCGTCCTCTCGCTCTTACTGGTCTCCGCGCTGGCAGCCGCGGAGCGCGCCGACCTCGTGGTTGTCGAGAAGAAGAACAACTCCGTGGGGTTCTACGCCTCCTCGGGAAATCGCGTGGCGGGGGTCCTCGTTGGCGAGACTCCGCATGAGATGAGCCTGTCGCCCGATGGCCGGTACGCGTATGTCTCCGACAACGGCGTCCTGTGGATGGACTACGATGGACCCGGGGGCAACACGGTTTCGATTGTCGATCTCGACAAGCGCCGACGCGTCGGCATCGTACCCCTTGGCAAGTTTCACCGCCCGCACGGCATTGCCCTGGCTCCCCGCTCGAGCCGGGCTTTCGTGACTTCCGAGAACCCGGATCGACTGGTCTTGGTGGACCTTGATGCCCGGGCCGTGATCACCGACTTCGACAACGGTGGCGTCGATCCCCACATGGTTACATTCGGCTCGCGTGGCCGCTGGGGCTACGTCTCCAATACCGGGAGCGCCACCGTGGGTGCGGTGCATGCCGTCACGGGTGAACTGCATCTGATCGACGTCGGCAAGGGGCCCCAGGGCAGCCTGCTCTCACAAGACGGGTCCAGGCTGTGGGTCACCTGCCGCGACGAGGGCCGGATCGACATCATCGATACGGCCGCCAAGGCCAGGGTCGGCTCGATCAAGACCGGCCTGGGCGTGAATCGGGTGGTTGCCACGAAGGACGAGAAGCTGCTGGTGTATTCCCTGCAGAGCGGGGAAGCCGTGGGCATCGCTGACGCGGCTGGCGGGAAGGAGGTCGCGCAGATACCCTTGGGCGGACCGCCCCTCTCGATCTCGTTGTCGAGGGACGACCGCCACGCATTCGCCGGTGTGCAGGACAGCGACCAGATCTGGATCGTTTCCGTCCCCGAGCGAAGGGTCGTGCAAGTAATCGACACCCCGCCGGGGATGGGGCCGGACCCGGTGCTGGAAATCGGAACGTACGTGCCCCCCAAGGACCGCCAATGAACGACAAGCGACTGCGAGAGCTCCTCCAGGACGTGCAGCAGGGCGACTGCGACATCGACCGGGCTGTCGGGGAGCTGCGGCACATGCCGTACGAAGACCTCGGTTTCGCCAAGGTCGACCATCACCGTGAATTGCGGCACGGGATGCCGGAAGTGATCCTCGGACAGGGCAAGACCGTTGCCGAAGTGCGGGCGATTTCCGAGAAACTGCTTGACCGTTCGCCCAACCTGCTGGTGACGCGGGCAAGCGAGGCAATGCACGAGGCGGTGAGCGAACTGACCCCGGATGCGGAGTTCTTCCCGCGTTCCGGCGTTGTGCGGGTCTGGGGCGAGCGCAAGGTTCTCGGCAAGGCCAAGATCGCGGTCGTTTGCGCCGGCACCAGCGACATACCGGTGGCCGAGGAGGCGCGTGTCACCGCCGAAGTGATGGGCAACGAGGTGGACGCCATTTACGATGTCGGTGTCGCCGGGATTCATCGGCTGTTCTCGAAGATCGATCGAATCGAAGCGGCCCGTGTGGTGGTCTGCTGCGCCGGGATGGAAGGGGCGCTTCCGAGCGCGCTCGGCGGACTGGTTTCGGTGCCGGTTATCGCCGTCCCCACCAGCGTCGGATACGGCGCGAGCTTCAACGGGCTTTCCGCGTTGCTCGGCATGCTGAACTCATGCGCCAGCAACGTCTCCGTGGTTAATATCGACAACGGTTTCGGTGCTGCCTACGTCGCGACCCTCATCAACCGGCTGTAGATCTCCCTGTGCGAGACTGTCTGCTATGAATGCAATCCGGTCCACCCCGATGCTGGCGCTCGTTGCCGCGTGCCTGCTTGTCACGGCTTCGGCCGCCCGCGCCGACTCCGGAGAGAAAAAACACTTGCTCGTGCTGGGAGGGTCCGCATTCTTCGCCCACGACTCTGTGTCTCATGCCATGTACACCATGGCCAAGATCGGCGAGCGGACGGAACTGTTCGACGTGAGGTTCCGCACGGACATGGAACTCGTCACCAAGGGCCGGCTCAGAGGGAATCGCAAGAATCTCGATTACTTCGATGCGGTGATGTTCTACACCCAGGGGGACATCGCCCTCTCAGACGAGCAGAAGGCCGATCTGATCCGTTTCGTCAAGGAGGATGGCAAGGCCATTCTCGTGGCGCACAGCGGAGTGGATTCCTTTCGCGAGAGCTGGCCCGAGTACATCGACATGGTCGGCGGGGCGTTTGTCAATCATCCGTGGAACCAGGAGGTCCGCGTTCGCGTGGAGGACCGCTCCCATCCGATCACCAAGCACTTCCCGGAAAGCGTCGTCCTCACCGACGAGATCTACCAGGTCAATCGCTACTCCCGCGAGAAAGTGCGGGTGTTGATGAGCTTGGACCCGTCCAGCGTCGACTTGACCAAGAGGGGCGTGCAACGGGATGACAAGGACTTTGCGCTCGCCTGGGTGCGCGAGTTCGGCAAGGGTCGCGTATTCACCTGCGTGTTGGGCCACCGCAACGAGGTTTGGGACAACTCGGGGATCCAGAAGATGTGGTTGGAGGCCTTCCGCTGGGCCGTCGGCATCACCGACGGCGAAACCGCCTCGCTGCCGCTCCCGACAGACGGCGACTGAGGCTCGGTTCCGGCTCGGTGACGAAGCGGTAGCCGACTCCCCGGACTGTGAGCAGGTGGCGCGGCTTGCCGGGGTCCGGTTCGATCATCCTGCGAAGCCGGACGATGAAATTGTCAATCGCCCGGGTATCGGTGTCTTCCCTTACGCCCCACACGTCGCGCAGCAAGCTCTGGCGGCTCACGTTGAGCCCCTCGTTCGCGATCAGGTAATGCAGCAGTTTAGCCTCTGTCAGCGTTAGGTAGTGGGTTTCGTCACCGACAGTGAGCTGCTGCCGCGTGAAGTTGACCGATAGCCCCGCGAATTCGTACGTGTCCGACACCGGCTGCTGCGGACTGTCCGTGATCCACCGCTGGCGCCGCAGCAAGCCGCGGAGCCTTGCCATCAGGACGGCCAGGTCGAAGGGCTTGGGCAAGTAGTCGTCCGCTCCCGCCGAGAGCCCCTCGACGATGTCCTCGGGCCGCTTCCGGGCGGTGAGCATCATAACCGGGACGAAACATCCCTCCGACCGGAGTCTGCGGACCACCTCGAATCCGTCAATTCCCGGTAGCATGACATCCACGAGCAGAGCATCGCATGGCGGGCCATCCCGGACCGTCTTCAAGGCAGCCTCGCCGCTTTCCTCGACTTGCGTTGCGAAGCCCTCCGCCTCCAGGTTGAACTGCAGGCCCCTGGCGAGGTGTTCTTCGTCCTCGACGATCAAGACTCGCTTCATGTTTGCTCCGCCAAAGGGAGCTCGATCGTGAACGTGCTGCCCAGGCCCTTGCCGCCGCTTTCGCCGAAGGCCCGCCCTCCGTGCTTCTTGGCGACCAGCCGCACGATGTACAAGCCGAGGCCGGTGCCTTTCGCTCGCAGTGACCCGTGGCTTCGGTAGAAGCGCCGGAAGACACGTTTCAGCTCATCGGGATCGATTCCAATCCCTTCGTCCCGGATCTTGATCGAGACGCCGGCGGCGCCCAGCCTGGCGATCTCGATCCAGACGCGCGCGCGCTCGCCCGAGTACTTGATGGAGTTGTCAATCAGGTTCGACACGGCGGCTCGCAGTTCTTCGCCGTTCCCCATCACCACGGCTGCCTCGCCCTCGGGGATGTCGCAGCGGATCTGCATGGCGCCCTTCTCCAGGCCGTAGGTTCGCTGGAGGCGGTCGGCGCAATCCCGAACCAGGTCGCGGACATTGACAGGCAGGCGCTGGGGCTTGCGCCGGGAGCGAACCGCTCCGGCCATTAGCACCTGCTCGATTGTGCCCTGCAATCGGTTCATGTCCAGCAGCATGGTCTCGTAGAATTCCCGCTTGCGATCCTCGTCGAGATTGCGGGCTTGCAGCGTTTCGAGATACAGCCGGAGCGACGCGACAGGGGTCTTGAGTTCATGCGTCACGGCATTGATGAATGCGTCGTGTCTCTCGTTGCGACGGATTTCCCGCACGAGGAAGACGGTGATCAACACCAGACCTGTGATCAGCAGCAGCCCCGCGCCGATGCCCAGCACAAGCAGCACGCCGCTGCGCCAGTTGGCTACCAGCCAGCCGATGTTCAAGACGGCCGCCAGGGTGACTAGGCACACTCCGAGGATGATCCAGAAGATGACGGATCGCTTGCGATGGCCAGCCAGGTCCACGCCTCATGATAAGCACGAGATCCGAAGCGAGCCCGCTTGAAGGGGCTTCCGGCCGCTTATCGGGCGCGGTGGCGGTGTTGTAAGATTAGGTCTGGAGCGCGCTCGTAGCTCAGCTGGATAGAGCGTCTGGCTACGGACCAGAAGGCCGGGGGTTCGAATCCTCCCGAGCGCGCCATGCTTAACGTCACTTATCCCGGGAACCGCTCACACACTACGCCCTTGAATCGGCGAGGTTTGGGGCACTGTCAATATTTTTTCACCGAGGTTGTCTACCACTTCCCGACTCGCGCCGCTGTTGATTCCGCTCCAGCGCGGTCCAAGGAATCCGGATTACCACTCGTGGCGCAAGGCTCGATTTCCCGCTCGATCTCCAAACGCAACGTGCCCTCAGCGACATCCAGTTCGTGCCGTGTCTGGAGATTGATCCGGAACTCGGGCGCCGTGCCAAAGTAGCGCCCAAGGCGAAGCGCGGTATCGGTCGAAACGGCGCGACGTCCGAGCACGGTGTCGTTTGGCCGCGGACGCGGAATCTTGAGCGCTCGGTCGAGTCGATACACGCTGAGTGCGAGCGGCTTCAGGAATTCGTCGCGCAGGATCTCACCCGGATGCACGGGCGGCAGAAGCCGATTGGCAGCTACATCGGAGAAGTCGAGCGCTCGCCGGTCCACGTCTTCGCGCTTGATGGTCAAACTTACTCCTCCTCACTAGTAGTCTGAGATCTCAACGTTCCATGCTTCGCCGTCTCGCCAGGCGAAACAGATACGCCATTGACCGTTGATGCGAATACTGTGCTGGCCTCGTCGGTCGCCCCGCAGGGCCTCAAGACGATTGCCAGGCGGTGAACGCAGATCTTCGAGCCGCACAGCCGCATCAACCACCAGAAGCTTCGCTCGTGCCCGCGGCTGGAGTTGCGATTGCTGCGGAAACAGCCCTCAGCCGGCGAACACCCGTCCCCGGTGCTGGCCGACCAACAACTGGAACAGTCGGTGCGCCATTAACTCGTGGAGCGTGAGCAGCTCCTTGTTGGCATCGACGATGTCATCCACGTTGTCCGAGCCGCCCCCCCCGCCCTTGAGTGCTTCCGTGGCCTCGCGCATCACGGGATCCTCGAGGACCTCGCCCGCAATGTTCCAAAGGGTGATGAAGCGGTCCACCGCGGAGGGGAAGCTGACCTTCCAGACGCCGTAGTTCGATGTCGTGCGGGGCGGCTTGAAGTCAAGGTTGAACGGGCCTTCGTATCCGTGTGACCGCAGCAGGACCAGCACGTTCAGCCAATCGAGCGGATTGACGACGCCGACCCCCAGGTCGACGTCGTGCTTGAGGGGGTAGCCGTCGTTGATGTCGAAGTGGAACAGCTTCTTGCAGATCAAGGCGCGGGCGAGCACCGCACGAGTCGCCCCGCCCCACATGAGTTCGTGGAGGTACTCGGGATTGAGACCCACCATCTCGGGGTGGTCGAGCAGGCCGCTTGAAATAAACGCCAGCATGGCGTCGCTGCTCGGCAGGAGGATTTGCGCCTGCGGCTCGAAGGGCTTGGCCTCAAGGCAGTGTTTCAGGGTCGAACGGCCTTTTTCCTCGGCCAGTTCCAGATCACGGGCGCAGGCTGCGTTCAGACCGTCCGCAAACCACCGCAACGTGTCGGTCTCGTCGATCGCCCCTTGGACCATGTAGCCCAGCGTGCCGGGCCAGTACACGGCGAACTGGGCACCCAGTTCGTGGCCGATCTCGACGGTGTTCTGCAGGCGCCTGGCGGCGTACTGCCGGACTTCGGGAGCTTCTGCCGCCGCGCTGGCGGCAAAGACCGGATGGAAGAAGGTCTCACAAGTGACCATCGAGCAGCGCACGCCGTTCTCGCGGAGGGACGTGTTGATCCGCTCGACAACCTCCCATTGTCTGTCCGACAGGAGATCGTCCGTGGCGATCACGTCGCTGTCGTGGGTTGCCCAGCACGGGATTCCGATCTCGCCGAGATTCCGGATGACTTCTTCGAATCCCACCGGCTCGCGTGTCGGAGCGTGGAACAGCGCTTGGCCTTCGTAGGCCCCTGCCCACTGCGGCCCGCTGATGAAGTACCGCCGTCGTTGCTCGGGCGTGTAGCTGCCTCCCGCGAGTTGCATGAGGCGGTCCGTAAGAGACCGTTGCTGGTCTCGGGGAATTGCTGGCATTGATCCTAGTAGACCGGTAGCGAGCGACGAACGTCAAGCCGGCCAGACAGGCGCGCTACCGGCCCTCCGGGGGGCTGTCCCGCACGCCGAGCTCGACCGGCTTATCGTAGCCGGTCATCTCGAGATAACCGACCCCTTTGACTGGCTCTCCACGCCGGTCTCCCCGATACCGCACGGCGCCTTCCCAGTAGACCGGGGCGGCGTTTCTGGGACTGACCACCTCCTGTCTGTCCATGAGCGGCTGGCAGGCAAGTCGGTAGCCAAGCTTGGGAATCTCCAATGACCACTCAACGGGGTATTCCGCGCCTGTTTCGCTGCTGCGCCAGGTGCGCCCCGGGCTCAGAGTGAACTCCGATCCGGCTAGACTGACTTTCTGACCGTCCCGGTCAACGAACGTGCCGAACGTGAACGCGTCGTGATTGCCCTGCGCGTCGCGCATCCCGTACACCATCAGGTCGTTGCCGTCGTCCAGTTGGATGCTCAGCCAGGTCCAGCCGGTCTGCCCTTCGGCCAGTCCGCCAGTCGAGAATTCGTGATCCATCCAAGCCGACCCTTCAACGTCGTATAGCTCTCCGTCCAGGCCTAGTCTGCCGGTCGCCCGCAGCCGGGTGAATGAGACGTAGTGCGATGCCGTGCCGCCGTCGGCCTGTTTGCGCGCGATGCCGTCCTCGCCGTGGATGACGAACGGTCTGGATGGATCCAGTTGCAGGTCGATGGACATACCCGCAGCGGCGGCTTGCAGTCGCTGGGCTGGCCTGCCGGGACGATCGAACTCCCACGTCGCACTCCAGTTGCCGTTCCAGATCACCTTCTCCGTCTCCGAGGCGCCGGCCAGCCCGGGGCCTCTCCGATTGATGCGCTCGGCGCGGTGGAACTTTCCCGAGGCAACGTCGCTCACCGCAAGGTGCGCCAGGTAGACCTGGCTGACGTCCCAAGCGGTTTCAGGAGGTTTGCCGGGCTCGACAGCGAGCCGGAAGAACGTGAGCTCGAATCCGAAGGGCCGGCCGCTCGAATCCCTTAGATTGCCTGTGTAGTACCACCATTCGTGCTCGAAACGGGGATGCTCGAAGTGATCGCGCGGAAAGGCGAACTCGTAGCCCGGTACGACCGGTTCGAAGGCGCTCAGTCCGATTGCCGCCAGGAGCGGCAGTACCATTTTCCAGGGCCTCATTCTTCGTGCAGTACCTCGATTGGATCACGGGCCGCTGCGATCCGGGCCGGGTAGACACCGGCCACCAGACTGGCCCCATACACCGCCGTCAGCGCGGCGAGCAGGAACCCGACGGGCCAGTGGAACTGGATTGTCCAGCCAAAGGACTGCTTGTTGATCACCTTGATCAACACCAGCGACAGTGCGCCGCCCAGCAGGCATCCGATCAGGTTCGAGACCAATCCCAGCATGCCGGACTGCGCCAGCACGAGGGATCGCACCTGGGCCTTGGTCGCTCCCAGGACCCGCAGCACTCCCAACTCGGCGCGACGGTCCAGCACAAGGGTCAGCAACGCTCCGGCCATGCCCAGGATTGCCACGACGATGGCGACTGCTTCCAATGCGTAGGCGATCGCGAAGGTTCGGTCGAAAACGACCAGCGAGCGCTCTCGCACCTCGCGGTTGCGAACGATCTGGACATTGTGCATCGCGACGGACCTGGCAATTTCCTCCTGGGCCTGAACGATGTCGGCGCCGGGCTTCAGGTAGATTGCGATGCTCGAAGGCCTGGAGTCGGGGATGTACCGCTGGAGAATCGACCGGTCGCACATCAGCAGGCCCTCTTCCCGAGCGTAGCTGTAGTTCACTGCCGCGACCGTGAATCCGACGCGGTTCGAGCCCAATCGAAGCTCGATCGTGTCGCCGACATGGACGTCATGCTTTCGATTGAACGGCTCACTGACGATCAGGCTGTCGCTGGTCGCCAGCTGGTCCCAGATCGTGTCGGGCTCCGGGCCCTCCAGGAAACGTGTAGTGGAACGGGCGGCGTGGAGTCGGATGTCTCGGCTGGCGAGAGTCGCCGGCAGACCCCCGTAGCTGATGTCGTAGGTGCGGAACCGGTCCACGGCAGCGACGTGCCGCGAACCTTCGACCTTGGTCACGACCGCTGGGCTCAGTGTGGCCCTGTCATTGGACCCCTCGACTCCTTCGGGCCGCAGATAGAGGTCCGCGCGTAGCTCCTCCTGGATCCACAGATCAACGGTCTCGCGGAAGCTGCCGACCATGATTCCGACGCTGATCATCATGGCGGTAGCGATCGACATCGCAGCCACAATCACGGAGGTGCGCGCCAGCGAGGCCGCGAGGCTCCGCGCGCCAAGCATCCCGGCGACCCCGAATGGCAGGGTGAAGAGACGCTCGGAGGCCTTAAGGCAAGCCGCTGAAACCCGGGGCGTCAGCATGGCCGCTGAAGCGACGAGCCCCAAGGCGCCGACGTATCCCGCAAACGGGATACGTTCCCACGCGGGCAGCAAGCATAGTCCGGCGGACACGATCGCGCAGCCGAGGGCTCGCCAGGCCCACTTGCCGCGGGTGGTTGCCGCATCGTACTCAAGCCTGGCCCTCGCCATCGCCTCGGAGGGGGTTGCTCCTGCGGCTTCGCGCGCGGGCCACCACGATGCCGCCAGCGCGATGCCGATACCAACGCATGCTGCGAGCGCGCCTGTCAGGGGCCGGATGCCGATTTCCCCTGGAGCGCTACTCACATACAGCGCCTGCACTGTCCGACCCATCGTCTCGACCGCCCCGATCGCCAGGGCCCGCCCCAGCGGTAGCCCCAGCGCCGCCCCGGCGGCGCCAAGCAGGCAGCCTTCAGCCAGGAAAGCCACGCGGACCATGCTTCGAGACGCTCCGAGCGCCCGCACTACGCCGATCTGCGGCCGTCGTCGAACGACGGACACCGATACCGTGTTGTAGATGAGGAACGCCCCGACAATCAGTGCGATATAGCTGAGCACACGGACGTTCCAGCGGAACGCTCGCAGCATTGCTCGGCTCTGTTGCGAGCGGACTCCCGCGGCGCTGAGCACTGCGCCGGGCGGCAGGTGCTGCCGGATCGCCTCGGATCGGTCACGTTCCTCGCCGTCCGGTTCGTGGACGTAGATCCTGTCGAGTCGACCGACTCGGTCGAGCGCTCTTTGTGCCTCGGACAGGTCCATCACGACCATCGCCCCGACCGGGCCGCCATCGGCCTGCGAGGTGTCGATAACGCCACCCACGGTGAAGGTTTCGGTGCGATCGTTGACAAGGAGCTGGACTTCTTCGCCCTCGGCGACGCCGAGCGACGGGGTGACCCAAACGGCGTCTGAGTCCATGATGTCGCTCAGTGCCGGAGCCGGCAGGTCGCCGCGCTCGCTTAGCAGCGCATCACCGATCAGGTCCACGCCAAACACCGGTACGCGCTCGCCCCTCCCGAGCACTGTGCCGAAACCCTCGATCCGGGCGGAAAACCGCAATGGTCCGGGCATTCGCACCAATTCACCGAACACGGCCTCCGGGATCCCGCCCACTTGATGGATTTCGTAACTCGCGGAACCCTGCAACGTCTCGATCGAGGACCGGAACGAATTCGTCGACGCCTCTCCGGCCAGGTCGATTGCCACCACCACGGAGACGCCCAAGGCGACCGCTAGGACCGTGAGGGTCGTTCGTGCCTTCTCCCGAAGAAGAGGCCGTACGATCAGGCGGTACAGGAGTTGAGCGTGACGCATCGGTTTATCAGACCGGCCTGGTGGGTGATTCGGGGGACAGGCGGCCGTCGCTCAGCCTCAGGATGCGTCCGGCCCGCCCGGCCGAGTCCCGGCTATGAGTCGCCATCACGATGGTGGTGCCTAGATCCGTGTTGATGTGCTGGAGGAGATCCAGAATGCCACTTGAGGTTTCGGTGTCCAGGTTTCCGATCGGTTCGTCGGCAAGCAGCACAGCCGGGGAATGCACCAGGGCGCGCGCAACGGCAACGCGTTGCATCTGGCCTCCCGAGAGCTGGTAGGGGAGGCGGTCCCCCAAGCCGTTCAGGCCGACGAGTTCCATCAGTTCCAGAGCCCGATGTCTTGGGCGCGGCTGCGACGCCAGCTGCAGCGGAAGTTCGACGTTTTCTACGGCGCTCAGTGTCGGTAGCAGCTGGAAGAACTGGAAGATGAAACCGACTTGCTCACGACGGACGGCAGTCAGCTCCGCATCGCCCATCCGAGCCGTTGAGACCCCGCCGATGTGGACTTCGCCATGGGTGGGCAGGTCCATAGCCCCCGCGAGGTTGAGGAACGTGCTCTTGCCGCAACCGCTACGGCCGATCAAGGCAACGAATTCGCCAGGATCGATCTCGACCGTGACGTCACTCAACGCCGTCACGGATTGATCAGACAGTCCGTAGAGCTTCGAGACGTTTGCAAAGCGCAGGACCGACAATCGACAAGAATATCAACCGCGCTGTCGACTCCCTCGCCCACGTTGCTTGCCCACACACAGCGCAGGGTGCCATCCTCGGGGTTTGGGGGTGTGCAGTTGGCGGTCGGCGATTCAACGTGAAATCGGCCAATCAAGATCCACATCCCTTTCCCTTGCGCGCTAGCGTGGTGTATCCCGCAGGGAGAGTAGCAAACGATACCTTGCACCACTTCAAGATCCTCGAACTTCGGCGGGTGCCGGAACCGGACGTTGACCTTGAAGAGCATTGCTTCTTTCGGTCACGGGGGATTCAGGTAGGGAGCCAGGAATCGTTGACGGCCAGACCAGTCCGTCCGTTCTGTCGGTCCAAGGCTCACCCCGGCCGCTCGCGCGGCGCTATCGATTTGATCCCTGAGTTCGACAGCGCCGTTCGTATCGAAGTCTAGCGAGGCCTCGGTCAGGGCAACGAGGGCAGCCGTTGAGCCCCAAAACGTAACGCAACGATCAGCATCGCGCCAAGGCAGGCAGACTGCTGGGACAAGGGACTTTCGGGTCTGGATGGGGATTCA